>ERZ1035027.11-NODE-11-length-149748-cov-8.848944_pt1 | contig 149748 bp, 140 predicted proteins | sample MGYA00520604_ERZ1035027 | MGnify/ENA primary metagenome ERZ1035027 (study PRJEB33766, sample SAMN09781743) | gut metagenome | biome: gut microbiome | host: Homo sapiens | place: Madagascar | study: EMG produced TPA metagenomics assembly of the PRJNA485056 data...
CCGATGGCGTTGGAGCCGCCGCCCACGCAGGCGCAGATCGCGTCCGGATGGTCGATGCCGTACCAGTCCTGGAGCTGCTGCTTGGCCTCCTCGCCGATGATCTTCTGGAAGTCGCGCACCATGGCCGGGAACGGGTGCGGGCCCGCGACGGTGCCGAGCAGGTAGTGCGTGTCCTTGACGTTGGTGACCCAGTCGCGCAGGGCTTCGTTGATGGCGTCCTTCAGGATCTTGTCGCCAAGGGTCACCTCGACCACTTCGGCGCCGAGCATACGCATGCGGGCCACGTTGAGGGCCTGACGGCGGGCGTCGATCTGGCCCATGTAGATGCGGCACTTGAGGCCGAGCATGGCGCACACGGTGGCGGTGGCCACGCCGTGCTGGCCGGCGCCGGTCTCGGCGATCACGCGGGTCTTGCCCATGCGCTTGACGAGCAGGGCCTGGCCGAGCGCGTTGTTGATCTTGTGCGCGCCGGTGTGGTTCAAGTCCTCACGCTTGAGGAAGATACGGGCGTCGAGACCGGTCTTCTCTTTGACAAGTGCGGAGAAGCGCGGGGCTTCGGTCAGCGGGCTCGGGCGGCCCACGTAACGCTGCTGGAGCGTCATGAATTCCTTGTGGAATTCGGGGTCGGCCTTGGCTTGCGTGTACACGCGCTCAAGCTCGTCGAGGGCGGTGATGAGGGCCTCGGGCACATAGCGGCCACCGAACTGGCCCCAATACGGTCCCTGATGTTCGCTGAGCGGGGTCGTTTCGGATGCTTTCACTTGTGCTCCTGCCTTTACTAGTCGTTCCACTGCAAGTTCATGATTGTCGGCGGTGGCCACGCCCTCGCCGACCAGTACCGCGTCCGCTCCCGCGCGGGCGTAGTCTTCGACCTCGACCGCGCCGAATACGCCGGATTCCGCCACCTTGATGACGTCATCGGGCAGATCGGCCGCGAGTTCGTTGTATTTGTTCACGTCCACCTTGAGGTTCTTCAGGTTGCGCGCGTTGATGCCGATCACCTTGGCACCGGCCTTGCGGGCGCGTTCGATCTCTTCGCGGGTGTGCGTCTCCACCAGCACGGTCATGCCGAGCTCGTGCGCCAGGTCGAGCAGGTGCTTGAGCTGGGCGTCGTCCAATGCGGCGACGATGAGCAGCACCAGGTCGGCGCCGTGGGCGCGGGCCTCGAAGATCTGGTAGTCGGTGACGATGAAGTCCTTGCGCAGCACTGGAATGTGCACGGCGGCGCGGACCTTGTCGAAATCGTCAAGGCTGCCGAGGAATTTGCGGCCTTCGGTGAGCACGGAGATGGCGCTTGCGCCGCCCTTCTCGTACTCGCGGGCCAGCGCGGCCGGGTCCGGGATGTCGGACAGGTGGCCCTTGGACGGAGACGCGCGCTTGATCTCGGCGATCACGGGGATGCCGTCGGCGCGCTTAAGCCATCGTGTCGCGTCAATCGGAGCCGGGGCCGCCAGCGCGGCCTTCTTCACATCCTCAAGCGATACGGTGAGCTCACGGGTGCGCTGATCCTCCAGCGCTCCCGCCACCAGTTCGTCCAAAACCGACATGGTCCTCCCTTTGTTGGTGTTCGGTCATGCGCCACTCTAGGTCACGTCCTGTCCCGATTGCCGAACCCGTCCTACATTTTGGGCTTTCGCAGGCGATTCCGGCTTAGGCAGAACATTGGCATAAACTGGCACGCATGTACAGACGTTTCGCGCTCGACTTGGAATGGGACGCCGTGGCTGGACCGCACAATCGACGGCGCATCCTTGCTCGCCGGCGTGCGGAACTCAGGCACTGCGTTATCCCGCCGCTTGCAATTTCACGAGGTCGCCCCGCTGCAGGGCGACGGCAAACGCCTGATTCAGCCGTTGGATTCGACCGAGCCCATGCGCCTGTTTTGACGGAACATCTTTGACGAGAGATCGTCACTGAATCATTGTTTGCTATATATGTATCACAGTGTCATAACTATGAAATCATATTGTGGAATTGTGGTATATGAAGTTCGCATGACAACGATGTCACCGTTGGTAGGTGGACCAGTAGGTGCCGTTGCTGCCGGTGGTGGTGCTGAACTGCCGATGTGATTCAGTCCACCAGCCCGCGCAGCAGCGCGATTTCGTCGCGGTGCGTGGTCGGCGTCTGCTCCTTGGTTTCGAGAATCATCGGGAGCTTGGCCATGGTCGGATCGTTGACCAGTCGCGTGAAGAACGGGATGCCGAGCTGCCCTTCGCCGATGTTGGCGTGACGGTCCTTATGCGAGCCGAGGCCGAACTGCGAATCGTTCACATGAATCGCCTTGACCCTGGCCAAGCCGATCACCTCATCCAACTGGCGCATCACGCCGTCGTAGTCGTTCTCCAAATCGTAGCCAGCATCCAACACATGGCAGGTGTCGAACGTGACGCCGACGTTCGCCTTATTCTCCACGCCATCCATGATCGTGGCGAGCTCATCGAAATTGCGGCCACATTCCGTGCCTTTGCCGGCCATGGTCTCCAGAAGCACCATGACGCCATCCGCACGCTCGAACACCTGATTCAGCCCCTCGCTAATCAGCCGGCAGCCGGTCTCGGCGCCTTGGCCCACATGCGCGCCGGGATGAATGTTGATATACACCTCCTGGCCGGCCTCGCGGATGGCGGTCAGCAGCTCGATGTCCTCGGCCAACGCCTCGATCGCGAATGCGCGCTTGGCCTCATCCTTGCCGGCCAGATTGTAGACGTACGGCGCGTGGACGACCAACGGCCCATAGCCCTCAGCCTTCAGACGCGCACCGAACGCCGCCGCACCGGCCGGGTCGAGCGCCTTGGAACGTTTGCCATACGGAGATCGCGGGAAGAACGCGAACGCGGTGCCGCCCTCCTCATGGGAGCGTTCCAGCAGCGCATTCCATCCGCCGGCCGTCGACAGATGCGATCCGATATACAGTTCCGTCATTCCAAATTCCTCGTGTTCCACTCGCTGTTCGTGTTACCGCTATCATATGGTAGGAGGCATCGAGCGCCGCCCGCACAACCGACACGAGACACAACTGTTCACCTGACCAAAGGAGACCCGAGCATGGCGTCAGCCGGCAATCCCAAGGACGACACCGGCCTCGAACGGAAAATGGAGTCGCGCCACCTGACGATGATCTCCCTGGGCGGCGTAATCGGTACCGGCCTGTTCGTCAGCTCCGGCTATACGATTCATCAGGCGGGGCCGTTGGGCGCGATCCTCGCTTACGCGGTCGGCTCCCTGCTCGTCTACTGTGTGATGGTCTCGCTGGGCGAACTGTCCGTGGCCATGCCGTATGCCGGCAGTTCCACATGTATGCGAAGCGGTTCATCGGCCCCGGCACCGCGTTCACCATTGCTATCCTGTATTGGCTGAACTGGGCGGTGGCGCTCGCATCGGAGTTCACGGCGGCCGGACTGCTGATGCAGCGATGATTTCCTCATTCGCCGTCCTGGGTGTGGTCGGCCGTGTTCATTGTGGTGGTGTTCGCGCATGGTATGGTCGCTGGCCAAGGAGCGGCTGATTCCCGCGCGATTCGCCAAGACGAATTTCCGTGGTGTGCCGGTGTGGGCCGTGCTGTTCAGCATGGCGGGCTCGCTGCTGGCGTTGCTGTCTTCCGTGATCGCCGCCTCGACCGTGTATCTGGTGTTGGTCGCCGTGTCAGGTTTGGCGACGCTGGTGGTGTGGTTCTCCGTATGCGTGTGCCATATCCGTTTCCGGCGTGAATGGGCGAGGGACGGGCACAGCGCCGATGAACTCGACTATCGCGCGCCCGGTTTCCCGGTGCTGCCGTGGCTGGCCATCGTAATGTGCATCGGCGCGCTGGTGCTCGTGGTACTCGATGAGACGCAACGTTCGACCCTGTATTGCATGATTCCGTTCGTCGCCTGCTGTTATGCGGCCTATTACGCACTCGAACGGCAGCGCAAACGCGAAAACAACGCCTAACTCGATTTCGAGGGGCTGATTCGGCGTTCGCCGGAGGTCTATCCCCGTTTCAAGGGGCTGATGCCCAAGTAGGCAAGGCTCCACAATGGCGTAATGGCGTTGCCGCAAAGCCATTTATACTCGCGGTTCGGCGTTTGAACAGCCCCTCGAAAGCCAAGTAGATGTCCCCAGCGAGCGAAATCAGCCCCTTGAAAGCCAAGAGCCCCACTTTTTCGGCGAATTACGTCTTATATGAGGTCGTACGGCATCTGATGCTTGATCAGCCAGAAGATGCCGAGGCCGATGAACACCAGCAGATTGAATCCGCCGCTATGCCACCACACCACGGCGATCAGCGTCGCCATGCGCGCCACATAGAACGCCGCACGCCGCCAGCCTTCTCGCGGCCGGGTTTCCACTGTCATATGCGTGAAGCTGCCGCCGAGCGTACAGCCGCCGCGCAACCATGGCACCACGCCCTCGAAGAGGATGAGCGCCGCCAGGAAGAGGATCGAGCCGGTCCAGTCGAACGGTTCCATCGACTGCCATGAGCCGTTGGAGCCCGAGGGCAGGTTCGATTGGACGATCATGACGAACAGATGCGTCGGCATCACGGCGAACCCGATCAGCGTCATGTCGATGATGAACGTGATCAGCCGCCTCATGAAGCCGGGTGTGGTGGTCGGCGTCGTATCGGCGACCCGCGCCGGAATCAGGCGCAGCGAGAACATGGCCAGCGCGAACCCGATCAGCGCGCCGGTCGTGTTCCACAGGAGATCGTCCACGTCGAACAGACGGTAGGCGCACGGGAACACGCCCATGAGGCCGGTCAGCTGCATCGTCTCCAGAAACAGCGACGTGGCGAACGACAGTACTGCGGTAACCGGCAGCGGCCAACGCCAGATACGGCCCATGATGAAGCCCAACGGCAGGAAGAACACGATATTAAACGCGATTTGCAGTACGGCGGTGAGACCATCGGTACGGATGTCACCGATGAACTGCAGTGGGTTGATCTGCGGTGTCAGATGGTGCGCGGCGCAATAGGCCGCCGCATCGGCCGGCATCGGATACAGTGTGAAGCACAGCAGGCCGAGCAGATACAGCACCGTGCCATACGCCACTATGGCCGACGACAGTCGGATGCGATTGTCGCGGTGATACAGCAGCGCCAGCACCGGCACCGTCAGCAGCATGGACACAAACGGCCACAATGCCAGCGCGAACGCAAACGGTTCGGAAAAGTTCTTAAGAAATCCCATCTTCAATGCTCCCTGCTTCGGCCCGCTCCGTTCGGTTTCGGACCATGACTCTCGACTTCTGATTCCAAGGTACGGAACATGACGGCATGCGGGTATCGGCCATGAGAGCGAAATCATTGGGATGAAAGGCGATTCGTATCATTCGCATGGATGAGGAAGATGCACCAGTTGTGACTGACAATTGCGGCCTGCGAACCGGCAGGATGAATGGGACTGACCCAGCTGGCCCGTCTCATCTTGTAGGGTGTTTCGTGCTCTTGTAGGCAGATGATTCCAATGGCGATGATCGGAATACCGCCATTGCAATGACCTCTCGCCAAGGCCAGCTACCTACAAGATGCTGAATCTGCCTACAAGATGAATTCGCCGGTGAACCATGCCGGCATCACCGCTTCGAGGTAAGGGCGCATCACGTTCACGAGCCGAAATTCGCGAGCGTAGTTCATGAGTTTGACCAAGTCAGTGTGCGCGGATCTCATGTAATTCTGGAAGGCGGATTGCAAATCTTGCGGATCCACTGTGCTGCGGGAGCGGAACAAATCGCAAATGGTTCGTTCCAAATCATAAACGCGAACCGTATGCCCGAACATAGTGATAGCCGACGCCAGGCCAATTGTAAAGCGATTGTCGGCCACCTTTCTCACTGTTACGTCTTCATTCTTGAGACGAGCCGTACCTGATGATTGCGGTAAGGTAATCGTCGGTGTCAGGGGGGGCTCGCCCCCTCTCCAAGCAAGAACAACGCAGTTTCATGCGAAAAAATGGCTTTCGGATATCGATACTGCAATTCGAACAGCGGATCGGACTCCGCATTCGGTGAAACATATAAGCCCTTTGCCGCTTTCTCAAGCTTGGCTTCACGCACGAATCGCGAAATCTCCGTGCGGGAAACTCCTCGACGCTCCATTTCCGATACCGGAAGATATCCCATATGCTCCTTCAATACGCTTTCCGCTTCTGTCGCTCTAGTGGACATGGGCATTCCTTCAGATGTTGCGGAGCTCGGAGAGTTGCCTGAAGAAAAGTTTTGCTATCGCCTAACCTAATGCGTTATTCGACTCCAACCGTTGCTCGACTTCGAAATGCTCGAATACTATGAGCGAGTTGTCGTTCAACGGAAAGTTTGGGTTGGCGAATTCATCGCGGTATTCCGCCGAATTCCAGAAAGATTCGTGTGCGCTCCGCCATTGGGCCGCCGTGACGTCGCCTTCACCCTCATCGATGGCGTACCGGTCAGTGACTTTTCCGAGCGGAATCACGTCAACCGCAGTGGTGACGAGTACGGCTACGGGTCGTTCATCGGAATCCACCAACACCGAATGCGCGCCAACGCACGGCAGCGGTTCGACCTCTTCCTCATATTCAATCATCAGCGCAGCGGTGGCGGTTTTTACGCCGTCCAGAATGAGCTTCACCAAGCGATCGCGTTCAGGCCCAGGAAACATAAACTCCGCTTTGGGCAAATCACTGGTTTCAAATGCCGTATTGACGCTCATGCAATGCTCCAGATCGTCTTTATGTTCAATTGTGCTGTGCTTTTCTTACTCCCATCATAATAGCCCGAATTCCATGAGTTTCCGGCGCTGATCCAGTGGCCTCCATTACGGTCAATACAACCTGATGCCAAGCAATCACATGACAACAAGTGACACTGTACTCACGAACCGGCCTACTATGGGCGGCATGACGATTCGTATTGTTCCGATTGAGCCGCCATGGTTTGAGGAAAAGGCCCAAGTTCAGTCGTGCACGTGGCGCGAACTCAATCAGGGGCATATTCCGCAGGGAATCGTGGATGCGATCACTCCCGAATTCGCGCTCAAACTGACGCGCAGTCACGCCAAAGACCCCAATCAGGTCGTATTGGTCGCTTTGGAGAACAACCACGTGATTGGTTTTGCTGAGCTTCTGCAAACGCCACGTTCGCCAATCAAACGGTCCGAGGCTGCGGAACTGGCTTCGCTATATGTGCTGGAATCTTGCCATCGTCATGGTGTTGGCCGTGCTTTGGTTGAGGCAGGCCAACGCGCCATCGGCAACGATCGGCTCGCCTTGTGGGTCGCCGGATTCAACACCAACGCCCAAGGTTTCTACCGTCACATCGGCTTCCATGAGACCGGCCTGACTCAAACCGAAGACATGGGCCCGGAACTCGAAATGATCAACTACTCTGACGGCGTATTCCAGTGAGCAGCCCGACCTCCCACACGCGTCCGGCGCTACCATGAAGCCATGTCTTTGAACAGTGAGCAACGCGCGGCGACTATCCGCGAATTTCAGGAGAACATGAGCCGGCTGGGTCTGACCGCCGAACGGCGGCAAGGATTTTGGCGTCAGCGGCAGCAGAGTGGAGCAAATCATCACCCTCAAGTCGGGCGTGCTGGAGTATCCGTGGATTATCCGCGCCTATCTGCTGAGCAGAGCTGAGACACAGGGCGTGGAACTCACGCCGTTCATGGCGTTACGCGGAAATCCGCACGATTATTGGTTCCTCGACGGCGACTCTATCGACCGAGGCGAAATCGATTAAAACCGATTGATAATCGGCCATTTACACGCAAGAGGCGCCGTCAATCGCCTCGCGCATAGAGGCCATCGCTCTCCATGCAGGTGGCGATGCGTGTGTAGTATTCCGTCTTGTCCTCATGGTCGATACGTGCGCCGCAATGCTGCTGCACCGCAAGACTTGCCGGATTGGTTTTGTGGACACTCAGGTAAGCCTCCTCGATGCCGAGCTCGCGGGCCTTGGCGAGCGTGAGCTTGAGCCCGGCGGTCGCGTAGCCGTGGCCGCGGTATTCGCGGGCGATACCGTAGCCGATGTGGCCCGGACCGTTGCGTAGGAAGTCGGTGAGCCGGTGACGCAGGTTGAAGATGCCCACATAGTCGCCCTCATCGTTGACGAGAATGTATTTGGTGGCTGGCACCCAGCCGTCCGGCAGGCCGACGCCAAACGACTCATCACGCAACCCTCGCACGTATGCGGCGAATTGTTCACGGTCCATGCCAGCCGCCGGGTTCTCGAATCCCGTCTCTTCCGCCGGGAATTTCGCGAACAAGTCAAATGCACGTTCTGGATCCGCCAGCCATGTCTCAATCAGCCGCATTGGTCACACTCCTCCTGTTGACACAGCAGACCACACTACTACTGTGCTCGGCCAACGGCCGCAAGCCTTATCTAGGGTGTGTTTACAGATAGGCAGCAAGTGTCTGCCAATGCGTTTATCGCAGGATATACCAGGTTACTTTCCCCGATACACGGCAGCGACGCCGAAGACAAATTGTATGATGAACAATCCCAGCAGGAAGATCAGAGCTCCTGGCCGGTACATGCGGTAGAAGTCGACCATATCCGGCTGCGCCAAAGGCGCTGCCATGATATACACCAGCGCAGCGAACACGGCGCCGAGCGCGGAAACAACCAAGAACGCGCCTACGGCAAAACGCAGCAGGCCACGATCCGAGATCCTCCGGCGCAGACCACGGCATCCCACGAAGACGAATACCGAGATCAGCAGGTAGAACAGCAGCCCGTACGTGGGCAGCATGTCGATAATCAGCAGATCGTTCATGGCATATCCTTTCGTGGCGCAATCCCATTCAACCTGCGCATGGCCAAAAGCGCAACATCGTGTCAAGTAATCGCATGATAGCAGGTTTTGTCCGGCTGCGACCGTGGCCACGATGAGCGGCATGGGACATGATGACATGACCGGGGCTGCGGCGCGGTCGATCCGTATCGCCCGTATTGGACAATGATCCGTTCGCCCTGGATGCGATGTGCGCGATGATCTCGGCCGTATCCAAGGACTTCCATGTCATGTGGGGCACGGGTTCGCCCGCGGTGGCGATCGAGCACTGCCATAACCCGCATACCAGGCCGGACGTGCCGGTGTCGGATCCTAAGGAATCTGTTGGTGTCGCTGCAGCTCATTGCCATTCCCACTGAAGAGATGATTGGCGAAAACGATACTCACTACCTATTCATTAGGCTTCAGCTCGTGTTCGAGCACAAGTTTCATCTTGCTGTTATCCATCAACCATGCGTGTAGGTCTCGGTCCAGGATCATCGCCAGAGCGAAGCACGCCTGCGTCGCATTCTCCAATGCAATCCGTCGATTCTCACCCGGCAGAGGTATGCCGTTGACAAGCGGCTCATGGTGAGCGACCCGATTACGCAGGGCATGCACTGTTTTTACGATATCCAGCGCGTACTTTCTCGTCCAGCGTTCTTCCACTGCACGGGCATACTGGCGCCCATTGGAGAATGTCTTATCGAGTCCTTTGCGCCATAAATCGTTCTCATAATCTGCACGGCGCTGGTCTGGCCACTTCGTGTGGATTGTTCCGCCGTCTTCCAAGAGATTGCGCCAAAATCCGAATGTCAATGACGCTATGAGATGGCCATGCGTATGATTTTTTCGCTGGTGCGGGGTGAGATGGTTCCACGCTTCACGAATCTGGTACTGGGTTCGGTCATCGAATTGTAGCCCTGCCATATACCAGTCTTCAGTGCCATTCTGCTCCAGAGCAAGGAGGGAGAGTTGCCGGTCCATGCGGTTGCGCAGAGCGACCTCGAGGATGGCGATGTCGCCCATACAGGCGCTGGCCATGTCGTGATCCCACAGGTACAGCTCTAGCGCTGGGCATGAACGTCTTTGAGCCTCATAATTGTAGGTGGCAAGCCGTTCATCGGTAATGCACGCGCGCAGCGCCTTCTCCCGCGGACTTCCTTTCCTTGGAGTCCGTGAGAGGAAATCAGTTGTTGAATTTGACTGTCGGCTCATGGCTCATTATGATATATCAAGAATTCCCCCAAAGGGCCTCTCCGGACGGTCTTCGACTCAGCCGTGATGCACTGGGGGTTTCTTTTTATCTGGATAATCGGGGCTTGGTTGGTCTGGGCTCTTCTTCAGGACAATCGCATATGTTTCGGGAGTGCTCAGCTTTCAGACGAGGCATTCGAAGAAATGCCATTCCGAGGAATCGGCATCATGGATGATGATCAGCGTGCCGCCCTCGTTGGTTATCTCCTTATGAGGCCGGTCGTAGAGCGCATCGAGCTGTGTTCCCAGGTTCAATCGCAGGGTCGCATCCGCTTCCTTGATTATGCGGATGTTCTCCTGGGGCAGTTGGCCACTGGAGTAATCCCTGCCGTCCAGAATGGTGCCGTCGACTTGTTCTGGGTCAGCGGCGACCTTCACGTACCCGGTATCCGTCCCCATGAAAGCTTTCCTCGTCCTTGCTGACGATTGCCCGCGCATCCTCGGAAAATGAGATCGAGAACGTCTGCGACAGATTCGAAACCGGACTATAGCCCTAGTATCGAGTCCATCCGAACCATACTCCCGCCACTACCAACGCCGCGATGCCCAAAGCGATGATCGTTCCGGCCCGGCCACCGGCGGAAGGTTCACCTTTCCATACGCGGTTTCCCATCGTCGGCCTCCTAGCCTTAGCCGTAGGGTCTGCTAGATCAAAGTGTGTATTACTGATTAGCGTGAGGTCGCCGCCACTACGTGAGCGGTCGAAAACCTCATGCCACCCGGCAAATCCGAGAAGCGGTCGGAGAACTATTCGAAGCCGTCAGCTAATCCAGTGTTGAACGTACGCGACGACACCCAGAAACGCTCCTATACCCGCTCCGAGGAAGACGAATCCCCATCCCAACCAGTCAGCAAATCGATTGACCGGGGATTTCGCAAAGCCCTCCATCACCGAATTCGTTCCAGTCGAGCCCTCCCCTGATTCATGGTTGTCCTCCTCGGCATCCCTACATAAAACCCGTTAGTCCAATTCAACTATATCTGTTTTTCGCCAGCTACAGGAGAGAATCGACTATAACTGATTTCCATGCGCTTCTTCAGAGAAGACAAGTCTGTTGGACACTTTGATGGACTAAAGGCCAGAACACAATGGCGCTAGATGGGACAAAAGGTACATTGGTCCTATGGCTAAGCGCAAACATATCGGCACCGTAATTCTCACGATACTGGTCGCGGCTCTGCTGGCGTCGGGCATTTCCGGCTGGCTGTTCTGGCAGTCGGCGCAACGGGTAATCGGCGAGGCGCAGTAATCCGTCGGGCAGGGCGACTTCAAGCAGGCGCTTGAGCAGATGGACAGCGCTGGCAGTCACATCGTCGCGGCGCGAGACGAAACCCAAGGCATGCTATGGCAGGCCGCCGAATACGTGCTGTATTACGGTTCGGACGTGAAGGCGGTGCGCGGCATGCTGGATGCGGCCGCCGACGCCGCGACCAACGCCCTGCCCAAAATCGACAGTGCCGCGCAGGGCACGTTGGTGGACTTCAATATCGAAGAGCTGCTGTCCGGCATGAACTTCTCCGACGGCACGCTTTCCATTCCCAAAATCGCTTCCATCAAGCAGGACCTGCCCGACGCCGGTGCGGTCTTGAAGCGCGTCAAGACGTCGATTCATGCGCTGCCGCAACCCCGCACGGAACAGATCACCGAAATGGTCAACCAGGGCAAGCAGGTAGTGGACCAAATCGATGAGACTTTCGACACCTTGAACACCATCGTCGAAAAGATTCCGGGCTGACGTTGGTTCGTTCTTGTCGTATATTGGCGTAACCTCCGCATAAGGCTAGTCCATACAAATTTATGTTTAAATTTGGGATAGGAGGTGCCAATATGCCGACACGCACACCAATCCCGGTCAGTCGGGCGATGCGTCAGATATCCGCCAACCTCGATTTGGCGCGCAGACAACAGCGCATTCCCGTAGCCTTGCTGGCCGAGCGGGCTGGATTATCCATGCCAACGGTCACCAAAATGCTGCGTACGGGTAATGGCAGCTTTGAGAACTTCCTCCGCATTGCTCGTCTGCTTGGACTGCTGGACGGCGTACAGCAAGCGACGGACCCTCTTAACACAGATATCGGCAAATTACGCGCCGACGAAGACACTCCAAAACGTATTCGATAGTACAGCAGGAGGCGCAACACATCATGGAAGCAATCGTCACCCTGCAGTTCAACGGCACAGACGTCACCGTCGGGAAATTATTCACCAGTATCAGGCGCGGCATCGAATCGGCACATTTCACATACGATACGGCCTATATGCGCTCTTCAAACGCAGTATCCCTCTGTCCAGAGATGCCCCTCTCCCCCCGGAACGTTCCCGGCCGAGCATAATGCGATGCATCGCATCTTTCAAGACTGCATGCCGGATCGTTGGGGCAGGAACCTCATGCTTCGTGCAGAACATCAAGATGCTCGTTCGGAGCATCGCACAGCACGCACACTATTTGAGGGAGATCTCTTGCTATCCGTCAACGATGAGACCCGACAAGGCGCATTGCGCTTCTGGAACAACGACGGTGACGCGCTAGCTCCCAGTGAGACCGGCGGTCCAAGAGAAGTGACCATTCAGTCCCGCATCCATAGCAATGATGAGCAGCTGCTTTGAATCCGGCATTGCGCGGCTTCGCGAAGCAAACGCACAATGACTTCACATTCCCGCCTTGCACCAGCTGGCTGCAATCTGCGTATGGTCATGTATCTGTAGGCCGGCACGAATGCGGCTGATGGGTGCGGCGAATCGTGACATTGCTTATTACCCATTCGCCCCTTCAGTCGTACCATTCGGGTCGTCGCAGTTCCAGGAATGGCCGCTGTTTGCGCGCTGCTGCGGTCTGTGTGAGATCGATGTCGGCGATAATCAACTGTTCTTGGTCGTCGGCCTTGCTGACGACGTTGCCGTACGGGTCCACCACCACCGATTGGCCGGCGAACGTCACATCGCCTTCCTTGCCGACCCGGTTGCACATGACGATGGCCACCTGGTTCTGCATGGCCTGGACACGGATTTTCCACAGGAACGGCTTCGACGGTTCGGCGTCAGTGTTCGGAACCGATGCTCGCCGTCGGCACGATGACCAGGCGGCGCCGCGCAACGCGCATGTGCGGATGCCTTCACGGGGTTCACTCAAATAGCGTCATCCAGTCGGGATCGCGGTGGGCCGCAAAACACATGGCGATTTGTTCCGCGGTGTTTCTTGTTTCCGAAAGCCGCGGCAACCGGTCTTCCTCGAAGTAGCGGATTTCCGTCGTTTCGATGTTGGCCGAGAACCAACCGCCGGCGCGGCTGCACAATACGAAGAACTTGAGCACCCCGTACGGATAGGTCAGCGCGTTGTGATTGGCGCAGTCCTGCACCGCGATGAGTCGCTCGCCCCTCACATCGAGCCCAGTCTCCTCCTTGACCTCCTTGACGGCGTTGGACCGAATGGACTGGTTCTCGTCGACCCAGCCTCCGGGCAGTGACCATTCCCCGCTGTTCTCATGCGTCATGAGGATCCTGCCTTCTTCATCGAAGATGGCCGCACGAGTGTCGAGTTTCGGCGTCGGATATCCGGCGCTGAGCAGTCGACTCACCTGTCCGGCCGGCGCATCAACCTGCGTGGAGAGCATGTCGACCGCCATCGCGCGGATACGCTCGTAGCGCTCCCGGTCGAAGGGGTCCTTGCAGTACATCAGTCCGGTCTGGGCCAGCGCCTGCAATTCTCGGGCCTGTTCCAGTAACGTGCGGTTCGTGGCCATCATCGTTCATCCTGTCATCGTAAGGTCTTGGATCCGTTTGCGCTCAGGCATCGCAGCGTAGTGCAAGCAGTATAGCACTTCGAACCGTTCCGGGGACGAGGGTCTCAGCGCATCCCCCGTAACCTCTCCCATGTGCCATCAACGCTTGGCGAGCTGCACGTTCTTGCGCTGTCTGCGATTGCGGCTGGCGACCGACTTTTCACGCTCGCGGCGCACGTGGGCCTCCTCACGCGCGGCCGCCGCGCGCTCTTCTTCCAAAGACGGCAATCCGGAGGCGGCGCGATGCCGGTTCTCCCGCTCATGGTCGCGTTCGGCCTTGCGCTCCCCGCCTCGGATCCGGGCGCCGGAAACCATCGCAGTTGGCAGAGCGTCTGGCCGAAGTTCCACAGGTTATTGGTCAGCCAGTACAGCAGCACGCCGAACGGCAAGGTGCCGCCCGACACCACGTAGATGGCCGGGAACACAAACGCGGTCAGCTTCTGCGTGCGGAACTGCGGTGAATCCATGGCGTCCTTCGGCGTATTGCGATGGATGAGCAGCCACTGCATCGCGAACAACATCAGACACATCAACGCCACGGCCACGCCGATGACGACGTGCGACTGCGGCGAGACGACCGTGCCGAACGAGTCGGCGATGCGCACGCCGAATATGGACGATGATTCGATGTCGCCCGCCATGACGCGGTCGATGCCGCTCAACGGTTCCGCATTCCCGGCGGCGCTTGCGGGCAGGGATTGCAGCGTGTAGAACAGCGAGCACAGAATCGGCGCCTGAATCAGCGAAGCAGGTATGAACCGAGCGGATTGGCGTTATGCCGCTGCTGCAAAGCCATAATTTCACGTTGCATGGCTTCTTTGGAACGCGGATCCTTACGCGCGGCGTACTTGCGTTGGATACGTTGGATTTGCGGTTGGAGCACCTGCATACGCTGCGTCGCGCGCATTTGGGAGAAGAAGAGAGGCAATAGACAGATACGGATGATGAGCACGAGGCACATAATCGCGATGCCTAAGCTGTGCGGCACCGACTCCTTCTACGGCGGCGGCATGGTCACCGGCCAGCCCATCGGCACCATGATCGGCTCTCGCATGATCAACAATGCGCAAGCCGGCTTCATCATCGGCGCCGTGATCATGGGCTTCCGGATTCGTGGCGCTTGACATCTGACCTCGCGAGGAATCCTCAAAGGACATGGAACGCACCAAGATGACGCTCAAGGATCTCGCTGTCTCCTTCCACTTCCCGAAGTTCTCCACCTCGCGTGACTTCTACAAGGCGTTCGGCTGCCGAGTGTGCATGTTGCTCAGCTACCAGATGATCTCCGTGTACCAACTCTACATCGTCGAGGATTACGTGCACCAGACCAAGACCGAGGCTGCCGGCACCATCGCCACCATGTCCATCATCACCATGGTCGTTTCCCTGACCGCTTCGCTGATCTCCGGCCCGATCTCCGACAAGATGCACACGCGCAAGGTACCAGTCATCATCGCCTCGCTGCTGTTCGCGATTGGCACCGCGATGCCGTGGATCATGCCGAGCGTCACGGGCATGTACCTGTATGCGGGCATCGCCGGCTTCGGCTACGGCGTGTGCTCGGCCATCGACCAGGCACTCAACGTCGACGTGTTGCCGAACAAGGAAGAGGCCGGTAAGGGCCTCGGCATCCTCAACCTGGCCACCACGCTCGGCCAAGCAGTCGGTCCCACCATCACCTCCGTGGTCAAGACCACGACCGGCACCTACACGCCGGCGTTCGCCATCTCCATCGTCATGGCCGTGTGCGCTGCCGTGTTCGTGCTGCGTATCCAGAAGGTGAAGTAGCCGCTGCGAGTGCCTATCTCCGTTTCAAGGGGCTGATTTTGACTTTGCGGAACATCTACTTCCGTTTCAAGGGGCTGATGCCAAAGTAACCACTGGTTAAAAACGGCGGAATAGCGATAGAACAATGCCATTTCTATCTGCGTTCCGCCAGTTGACCAGCCCCTTGAAACGGAAGTAGACCTCCGGCAAACGCCAAATCAGCCCCTTGAAGCTGATTTTGACTCAGCATCATGCAGCGCAGCTATATCCTCGGTGCGGGTATACTATTCCGGGCCGTCACGACGACGCCTATGGAACGCACGCATGGCAAAGAGAGAAACATGAGTCAGCCCGACACCGACACGGCGGCACAGTCGCCGTCCTCGCAACAGGAACCGCAGATTCAGACGGATGGCCGTCGAAGCCATTCGGAACAGATGAATCAACCAGCGCAAACCAGCCAGTCCGAGTCGTCACATGATGGCAAAGACGAGCACGCCCTACATACCAACCTGAAGCGCGGCATGGAATCCCGCCACCTGCAGATGATCTCATTAGGCGGCGTGATCGGCACCGGCCTGTTCCTGAGCTCCGGATACACCATCCAGCAGGCGGGCCCCATCGGCACGATCCTGGCATACAGCATCGGCGCGCTGATCGTCTACCTGGTCATGCTCACGCTCGGCGAACTGTCCGTGGCCATGCCGGTGACCGGCTCCTTCCATGTGTATGCCGAGAAGTTCATCGGCCCTGGCACCGGCTTCGTGATCGCAATCCAGTATTGGCTCACCTGGACGGTGGCGCTCGGCTCCGAATTCACCGCCGCCGGCCTGCTCATGCAACGCTGGTTCCCGGACAGCCCCACATGGGTGTGGAGCGCGGCGTGCATCATTCTCATCTTCACCCTGAACGCCTTGTCGGTGCGGCTCTTCGCCGAAGCGGAATTCTGGTTCGCCTCGATCAAGGTGTTCGCCATCTGCGCGTTCATCGTCATCGGATCGCTCGCCATCTTCGGCGTCATCCCGGTCGCCGGCTACCAACATGCCCCGATGTTCGTCAATCTCATCAAGGACGGCGTCTTCCCCAACGGCTTCATGCCGGTGTTCGCCACGATTCTGACCGTCAACTTCGCGTTCTCCGGCACCGAACTCATCGGCGTGACCGCCGGTGAGACGAGGGACCCGCAAACCGCCGTGCCGAAAGCCATCCACACCACCCTGTGGCGTCTGGTGCTCTTCTTCATCGGCTCAATCACCGTGATGTGCGCGCTGATCCCGTGGCGCAAGGCCGGCGTGGGCGAAAGCCCGTTCGTGCTCGTCTTCAACAGCATCGGCATCCCCTATGCGGGCGACATCATGAATTTCGTGGTGCTCACGGCCGTGCTCTCCGCCTCGAATTCCGGCCTGTACGCCTCCACGCGCATGGTGTGGTCGATGGGCAACGAAGGCATGATTCCGCGCTGGTTCGCCAAAACGAACCGTCGCGGCGTGCCGATGCTCGCCTTGTGCGCCGCGATGGCCGGTGGCCTGCTGGCGCTCCTGTCTTCCGTGATCGCCGCCTCGACTGTGTACCTGGTGCTGGTGGCGCTTTCCGGCCTGTCCGCCGTGGTGGTGTGGATCGCCATCGCCTACTGCCAGATCGTGTTCCGTCGCCGTTGGCTGGAGTCCGGCCATTCCACCAGCGAACTCAAATACCGCACGCCCGGCTATCCGTACGTGTCTTGGGCGGCGTTCATCCTGTGCACCGCATCGTTCGTATTGGTGATTTTCGACGTGGAGCAACGGTTCGCGCTCGTGGCCGAGCTCGTGTTCATCGTGGCCTGCTATGGGGCGTATTTCCTGCAACAGTGGGTACGCAAGCGCAAAAAGGCGACCGAGGCCGACGACCTCGATACGCTTTGGGTCGCGCGCGACTGAACACATGACCATAGTGTGATACACGTCACTTCCTGAAGTACGTAGTCGTTATGGAATCACCCGCACGTTTCCCGTATCGGAGCTGTACGATAGCTGTGAGACAGGGGGGTCGTCAGATTTCGGGGGGAGGGTTCCGGTAACGGTCCGGCTGCAGGATGCACCGGACCGTGCGGCACGTATCAACTCGTGGATTCACGCCAAACTCAGTTCAGTATGCCGATTCTCGTAAATGGCCAGAAGCGGAACAACGCCACACCTTGGATATCGTCGTATGGCACTAGCCCATTGTTGCCGTCGTCAAGATGGTATCGAGAATCTCTGGAATTGGAGCGATTATCACCAAGCACGAACACGTTGCCGTCAGTAACGGTTACGGAAAAAGGGCTGTCGCTTGGATTCACGCCGGACTTAAGATAAGCGCTTTCATCAATGGGTTTGCCGTTGACCGTGATGGGCTCCCCGGATCCCTTGCAGGCGACGGTATCGCCGGGCAGACCGATGACACGTTTGATTAGGTAACGATTGCTGTCGATTATCGACATCAGATTGGTGGGAAGCTGCTCCCCCTCCATCCAGTCTGCGGGATCTTTGAACACGATGATGTCGCCACGGTGCAGTGTAAAGAGTCTCGGAGTCAATCGCGAGGCAAATACGCGGTCGCCGATTTGCAACGTGTCTTCCATGCTGCGGGATGGAATCACATATACGTTGAACACGAAGGTACGTCCCAGCAACACGACCAGCATCACCGCGATCACTGTCAGCAGATAGCCGCGAATTTCGCTCCAAACGGAGGGCTTTCGCGCATATCTCCTCGACTGGCCACGCGCTTTTTTGCTATGACGCCCCACCATCACATCCTTTCCGACCGATAACGCAACACCATAGTCCTCAAACCATGCCGTTACCTACGCATGTTTGAGCTCAGCTGTCACACCAGCGGTTCGCGCACGTCCAGTTCACAGGCGATGCCGGTTTCCTTGCGGGCCCATTCGGCCGCCTGCAGTGCGGCGATGTTCCATAATGCGCACGGCACTCCGCCAAGGTCCGGATGCGATGCCCAGAATGTGAGGTCATCAGCGTATGCGGTGATGACCGATTCTTCCGTGACTGGCATAATCGTGTGGTACAGGCGGTCCGCAAGCGTGGCCACGAATTCGTTGGCCGCGGCGAACGTGTCGATGAGATGCTGTTCGGCGGTCACCGGCGGGCCGACCAGCTCCCAGGATTCGACATCCGTGGCGCTCCAATGCGCGGCTTCGCCGTCCACTTCACGCTGCAAAGAGACGAACAGCCTGGCGAACTCATCCGAAGTCAGTCCCGTAACCCGGCGTCGGGTTGACAATTCAATCGGAGTCATCAGATACCGTTCCTTTCGCTTCGTTCATTCCGTTGTTTCGCTGCTTGGATTTGCTGCCAGCCGGCACAAAGCCCATCTCGCACACCTCACGATAGCCCAAACTACCGGCATGGCCATGATTGCCAGCCCTACGACCAGTAGCCATGAGGAGCCGGCGTAATGGCCTCATCGAGCATTGTCGGATGATTCGCGTGGCCCACAATCGAGACAGTATCGGTTTCCGTTCGGTTCGTGCGGCCAGACTATCGCCCGTTCTTGCCGATTGCCTGTGAGCAGGTTCGGATAGACTGGCGCGAGAACAATGCGAGAAAGAGGTAAGGATGACCCGGAAACAGTCGCAACAGCACGACGCACAACGCAAACCGTCCTGGCGCGTACGCTGGAAAACCATGAGCCGAGCCGTGGGCATGGAAATCCGCGAACACAAAAGCTCATTCGCGGTCTATGTGGTGCTGCGCATGCTGGTGCTCGCCATGGCAATACTCCAGTTCTTTAACGGCGACTACGAAAATGTGTTCCTGTGCATCCTGACGTTGCTGCTGCTGTTGGCGCCGGCGTTCATCCAGGTGCAGTTCCGCATCGAGCTGCCTTCGGTGCTGGAAGTCATCGTGCTGGTGTTCGTGTTCTCGGCTGAGATTCTTGGCGAGATCAGTTCGTTCTATGAGATCTTCCCGTTCTGGGACACGGTGTTGCATACGATGAACGGCTTCCTCGCTGCGGCGATCGGCTTCTCGCTGGTCGACCTGCTCAACCGGTCCGACCGGGTGAAGTTCGAGCTTTCGCCCCTGTATCTGGCGATCGTGTCCTTCTGCTTCTCCATGACCATCGGCGTGATCTGGGAGTTCTTCGAATTCGGCATGGACCAGTTGTTCGGGTTCGACATGCAGAAGGACGCCATCGTGCATTCCATCAGCTCGGTGATGCTCGACCCCACGCACACCAACCATGCGATTCGCATCAACGACATTACCCAGGTCACGGTCAATGGCCAAGACCTGGGCCTCGGCGGCTACCTCGACATCGGTCTGATCGACACGATGGAGGATCTGGTCGTCAACTTCATCGGCGCGGTCGTGTTCTCCGTGTTCGGTTTCCTGTACGTGAAGAACCGCGGCAAGAAGGACTCCATCATCAGTCGTTTCGTGCCACGCCGCAAGTCCGCCGACCGCGATTACCTGCGACTGGTGATTGATGGCGGGAGCCGGGAAAGTCATACAAATATGAGAGATACAGTAATCGAACAAACGTTCGACTGCCCTGATAAACTGGATGCATAATTTAGCGACGACAACGACATGATTTACAGACGCCCGAAAAAAGAAAGGCGATCTCATGACTGGCGAGGAACTGAAGCAGCAGATTGCTTTGTATGAGAGCGCGGACCACACCGTGCACCTCGATGTGAAGGTAGACGAGGACACGGTGTGGCTTAACAGACAGCAATTGGCCTTGCTGTTTGGCCGCGATATCAAAACAATCGGCAAGCATGTCGGCAATGCATTAAGGGAAGAGCTCAATGGATTTTCAGTTGTCGCAAAATTTGCGACAACTGCATCTGACGGTAAGACATACCAAGTCGAGCATTACAACCTGGATATGATCCTGTCGGTCGGATACCGCGTCAAATCCAAGGAAGGCATCTATTTCCGGCGATGGGCCAACTCAGTTCTGAAGCAGCATCTCGTTGATGGTTATACCATCAATCGCAAGCGGCTTGACGCACTTCACGCCGTCGTCAAGGTGCTATCGAGGTCCACCGAACCGGAAATTGCTGGCACCGCCGAGATCTTGGAACGATATTTGCCGAGTCTTGTGCTGCTTAACGACTATGACACAGGCAATGTCCCTATACCCAAGGGCGACGAGTCCCAGTGGGTCTTGACCTATGAGGACGCGATGCTGTTCATCCGGTCGATGCCGTATATGCCAATCACTGTTGTGTTTGCGAACTCCTTCGCTCATGGTGCCGAAAATGCATACATTTGGTTATTCGCTGTTTGCGGTGGGGCGTGCATGGGTTAGTGTTTCGGGTTCGATTCCCTGTCAGAAAAAATAATCGAGTGCGGGATTACGGCCGGTAAGGCTCCTGTCGTGGATGCGGATGCGCGCCGGTCTTACGGTGGTGCTTTCCCGAAACGTGGATTGCACGAGGTGTGGGACGGCACGCGGATTCGGCCGTTTTCCGCCCGCCGTCCCACAGCGCTCGCTATGAACGGTTGTGGATAATCATGGAGCTGTAGCGGAAATCGGCGTTATTCCGCGGTTTCGACAGTTAATAGAACTAATAGAACAAATAGAACAGCCGGCTTAGGCACGGCGCGGCAAATGGCGCAAACCGGCCGCGATAGTAGTAGCGTGGTGCATACCAGTACAACCATGCGAGGAGAACAGCCATGATCAATGAGGAATACAAGGCCATGCTTGGCGGCAAGTCCGTGATTCGCGAACTGAGCGAGTACGCCACGAGCCGCGGTGCCGAAATCGGCTACCAGAACGTGTTCGATTACAGCCTTGGCAATCCCTCGGTGCCGGCTCCGAAATCCTTCACCGACGCCATGGTCGACCTCTACGAAAACGGCGATCCGGTGGCCATCCACGGCTACTCTCCCTCGCTCGGTATCCCATCCGTCAAGGACGCGATCGCCGAAAACCTCAACGAACGTTTCGGCATGGCATACACCGGCAACCACATCTTCCCGACCACGGGCGCGGCGGGCGCGCTGTCCCACGCGATGCGTGCGGTGACCAAGCCGGGCGATGAGATCATCACCTTCGCCCCCTACTTCCCCGAATACCAGCCGTACGTCAAGGGCGCCGGCGCCAAGCTGACCATCGTGCCGGCCGACACCGAGAACTTCCAAATCAACTTCGACGCATTCGAGGCTGCACTTAACCCGAACGTGCAGGTCGTGCTTATCAACACCCCGAACAACCCGTCCGGCGCGGTGTATTCAGCGGACACGCTCAAGCGTCTGGCCGCGATCCTGACCGCCAAGCAGGTCGAATACGGCCACGATATCTTCCTGATCAGCGACGAACCGTACCGCGAAATCGTGTTCGACGGCGCCACCCAGCCCTACCCGGCCAGCTTCTACGCGAACTCGCTGACCTGCTACTCGTGGTCGAAGTCGCTGAGCCTGCCTGGCGAACGCATCGGCTATGTCGCGGTGAATCCCACAGCCACCGACGCCGACCTGCTCGTGCCCATGATGGGCCAGATCTCGCGCGGCACCGGCCACAACTGCCCGCCGAGCTCGATTCAGCTGGGCGTGGCCAAGGTCATCGACCAGACCGCCGATCTCAACGTCTACGAGACGAACATGAACCTGCTCTACGATGCGCTGACCGGCATCGGCTTCGACGTGGTACGCCCCGGCGGCACGTTCTACATCTTCCCCAAGGCGCTGGAGGACGACGCCGTGGCGTTCTGCATGAAGGCCAAGGAATACGACCTGATTCTTGTGCCGTCCGACAGCTTCGGCGTGCCCGGATACTTCCGCATGGCCTACTGCATCGACACGGAGAAGGTCAAGCGCTCGATCCCCGTGTTCGAAAAGTTCGCCCACGAGGTGTACGGCCTGTAAACACGGACCGCAAGTAACAAACACAAGAAAGGGGTTGCCATGGAATACACCGAAGACGCCGATCGTCGCGAACTGCTGCTGCACAGCGCCTATGACTCCGATACGGTCCGGGCCATGGAGCGACCCCTGCTGGACAAAGGCGTGCCGCTGATGCGCATGGCCGCCCAGGCCGCGGCCCACATGGCGGCCGGTATGCTGGACGACGAGGATCTGGCGCTGGAGGACACGTCGATCGTGCTGCTGGCCGGGGCCGGAGACAATGGTGGCGATGGTCTGTTCGCGGCCGCCGCGCTGGCCCAGGAGGGCGCGAACGTCACCGCCATCGCCGTGGGCCGGTCGTTGCATGAGGCCGGATTCGCCTCATTCGTGCGCGCCGGAGGCAAGGTGCTGGTGCTTGATCCCGCGGCTGATATTCCCGGTTGCGCGTCCGGGTTTTCCGCCGGTGAGGCCGGCGAGCGATTGCAGACCGCCATCGCCGTGGCCAGGAAATCGCATCTGATCATCGACGCGATGACCGGCATCGGCATCCAAGGCTCGCTACGCGGCATCCCCGCCGCACTCGCCTCCGCCCTTGGTCTCGACGGCGAGGCTCCCGATGAGCCCGCCCTGCCAAACCGTGAGTCGTCAGGCGATTTTCCGCTGGTACTTGCCGTGGATACGCCATCCGGCGTCGGTGTGAACGATGGTTCTCTGCCCGGCCCGTACATTCCGGCCACGGTCACGGTCACGTTCGGCGCGATGAAGCCGTGCGCGGTGCTGCCGCCCGCCACGTTCGCCTGCGGCCGTATCGAGTTGCTCGATTTCGGATTCGATATCGACGACAAGGATCCGGACGTCGAGGTGGTGGATAATTCGTTCGCGTCCGACGCGGTCCGTCTCCCCAGGTTCGAGGATTCCAAATACTCCCGGGGCGTGGTTGGTCTGGTGACCGGCTCGCAGCGCTACCCCGGTGCCGCCGTGCTCACCGCCAGCGCCGCCGCCCGCGCGAACACCGGCATGGTCCGGTATCTGGGCCCGGAGCGCGCGCAGAACATGGTGCTCGCCGCACTGCCGGAAGCCGTGATCGGCAAGGGACATGTGCAGTCCTGGGTCGTGGGGTCCGGCGTGCCCGAGGCTAGCGTCGAGGGCACCGACGGCGATATGCAGCGGGACACCATCGCCGCATTGCTCAAGCATTACGCGCTCGGCAGCGAGGATGAGAACAAGGACGCCTACGACATGCCGCCAATCGTGGTGGATGCCGGCGCACTCGACCTGCTGCCGGAGCGTGTGCCCGGCCAGGTGGTGATCACGCCACATGCCGGCGAGATGGCGAAACTGCTCAACCGGTTCGAAACCGCCGCCAGCACCGCGGAGCATGCCGATTCGCACGAGCCGTACACCGCCGACGACGTGCGGTTGAACCCGTTGGCCAGCGCGAAGCGTGCCCACGAGCTCACCGGCGCCACCGTATTGTTGAAGGGCGCGGTGACCATCGTGGTGGATGAGGACCACGTCTATGCGTCGGGTAGCGCACCGGCCTGGCTGGGCACCGCCGGCGCGGGCGACGTGCTGGCCGGTCTGACCGGCGCCCTGCTCGCCCAGCAGGATGACGTGGCCACCACGGGCGAGACCGTGGCCTCGGCCGCCTACCTGCATGGCCTGGCGGCGGCGATCGCCTCCGAATCCGAGCAACAAGGCTGGCAGGAGCCGGAACTGATCGGCCGCGAGCATCGCCAGCGCTTCATGACGCTCGGCCACCCGATTGTGGCCGGCGACGTGGCCCACGCCATCCCCGAAGCCATCGCCGACGTCATCGCATGATTCCGTACGTTGGCTCCCCTCAGAGAGGGGAGCCAACGTATGAAACCCCCTATACTAAATCGCAGACCCCACTCAACGGCCCCAACAACACAAGGAGCATCATGGCCAACTCCCCCATCACCGACGTGATTTTCGACTTCTGCGGCGTGCTGCTGGACTGGAACACCCGCGCATGCCTGGAAGGCCGATTCCCCGATGAGATCGTGGAACGCATCTGCGCCGACGACGACCCCTGCGGCTTCTTCCGCTACGAGGACCGCATGGACACCGGCGAGGATTTCGCGGACATCTACCCGGATGTGGTACGCGAACAAGGCCAGGAACTCGCCGACATCTTCAAGTTCTACATCGGCCACTACGCGGACGCGCTGCCCCGCACGCTTCCGGGCATGGTCGAGCTGCTGGCGGATTTGAAGGCCCACGGCTACGGCGTATGGGGTCTGACCAACTGGTCGCATGAGACCTTCCACCTGGCCTTCGAGAAGTACCCGCGCCTTGAACAGCTGTTGCAGGGCACCGTGGTCTCCGGCGTGGAGAAGATGCATAAGCCGAACGCCGACATCTACGAGCTGGCCCTGACCCGTTTCGGCCTCACGGCCGAGCGCTGCGTGTTCTTCGACGACACCGCCAAGAACATCGTCGGCGCCAACGAGGTCGGCATCCACGGCATCCTCTTCGAGAACGCGTTGCAGGCACGCGAATCGCTCGCAGAACTCGGCGTACGTCTGTAAGTCGCCAAACGTTGCATCGCGGCAGTTGAAGTCTATGGACCCGTCCTTGACGACGGTGACCGGCCGTGTGGCGACTATCCCTAGCGATATAAATAGACTTTATGACACTGCTGCAGCTGAAATACATCGTCAAAATCGTCGAGTGCGGCTCGATGAACGAGGCCTCCCATGCCCTGTACGTCTCCCAGCCGGCCCTGAGCTCGTCGGTCAAGGAATTGGAGAACGAGCTGGGCATCGAGATCTTCACCCGCTCCTCGCAGGGCATCGCCCTGACCGTGGACGGCGCGGAATTCCTGACCTACGCCCGCCAAGTGCTCGACCAGGCCGACCTGCTCGAAGAGCGCTATAAGCATGCCAAACCGCGCAAGCAGCTGTGCCAGGTCTCCACCCAGCACTACATGTTCGCCGTCGAGGCGTTCGTGGAGATGATCAACTCCATCAAGTCCGACGAATACGAGTTCACCATCCGCGAGACCCGCACGCGCGACATCATCAACCAGGTCGCCAACATGCAGTCCGAAATCGGCATCATCTACCTGTCCGATTTTAACAAGGACGTGATCGGCAAGCTCCTGCGCGAGAAGCACCTCGAATTCCACCCGCTCTTCCGCGCGCCGCTGCACGTGTTCATCTCGCGCAACAACCCGCTGGCCGCCAAGAAGGTCATCACCATGGAGGACCTGAAACCTTATCCGTTCATCCAGTACGAGCAGGGCGAGGAAGGCTCGTTCTACTTCTATGAGGAAGCGGTCTGGCCGGAGTACTCCCCCAAGCAGATCAACGTGACCGACCGCGCCACGATCCTGAACTTCATCATCGGCCTCAACGGCTACACGGTGTGCACCGGCATCGACAACGGCGACCTCAACAACGAGAAGATCGTCACCGTGCCGCTCGACACCGACGAAACGATGTTGGTCGGCTGGATCACGAACGAGCGTTCCAAGCTCTCCAAGGCCGCCGAAACCTATCTCGACAAGCTCAAGTCCGTAGTCTCCGACCACGGCTACAAGCTCATTGATTAGGAGTAAGTAAAACAGGCATGGTCAGCAGTGAGATATACTGCGATTAAGCCAACCCCGCTGGGGAAATGGAAGTAAGGGCCGGCTCCTGAGTATCTCAGGGGCCGGCTTTTGCGCTATTGAGACTGACTGGCAAAACCAGTTTGATGGCCTCCGACTACTTGGCCAAGATTACCGACGCGGCGGCTGTCGCGGCGAAGCCTTTGAGCACTTCAATCATCACGTCGCGATCTTCGACATCAATGTTGCGGGCCGCGGCGAGCATAATCGGCAGTGACTGTGTCAAATGCGAAGTGAGGTCGCCGAATGTGTCGTATCCGCCAGCCTCGAAGATGGCAAACAGGTTTTCGATGAACTTGCGGCGATGCTCGTCGTCGTATTTTGCCATCCATCCGTTGATCGTGCGTGCCAGGTATTGCGCGCTACTTGTCAGTCCATCAGCCTGTACGAATTGGCCATGATCGACTTGCCAGTGCAATGCGAAATGCTGCATGATGCTGGCACCGTCGCTGCTGACCACCGTATAGCCGTCTTCCACATGCTCACGAGTCTCAAACAGCATGCCGATGATCGACGAGCCCGGTACCGATTTATGGATCTTCGACGCAATGCGTACGTACCCGTCCTCATCGAAGAACACCTCATCGAATCCAGGCCCATCGTGCGAATATACGACCGTGATACGTTCCTGAATCTCGCTAGGCACATTGGCCGCCGCATACACCGCCAAATTGCCGCCTTTGGAATGGCCGCCGACCATAATCGGCCCGGCCCAATGGCCAGCCAGCTCGGTCAGATAACGCGCGGCGGCCTCCTGCGAGGCGACCGGGCGGCGGAACGCCATCATGAAGTCCTCTTTCCACCCGACGATTGAGCTGTCGGTACCGCGAAAAGCCACATAGAGCGTGCCGTTACCCAGTTCGAACACGCAGGCCGAGAACTGCTTGGTGGTTGCAGCATCGAATTCGTCCACGTATGCGCCCACGCGTAGGTTCCTCCAACGTGGGCTCTCGCTCATCGCACGTAACAGATCGACATTCATCGAAGGCGACCACACCTTGCCGAACATGTCGTCATAGCATTCGGCACGCAGCAAATCGTGAATCGGAACCGTGGCGATCATGCCGTCGGCGGTCTCTGCATTCTCGTGATAGCGCGGCACGTTATCCGGCATGCGAGCATAGGCCAACTGGGACAAAGCGAGGCTATCCGCCTCGGTGAACGGCAGTTCGGCGAAAGTGTCGAAATGTTGCCGAATATCGTCGGTGATGTTCCCCATAGCGGCCTTCCTTGTTCGAATGCAACGAACCTACGGTAATTCTACGCCGAGCGGGTTTTCATCACAGGCGAGTCGGTCCCAGAGTTTAGAACCCTATCTCGCTTTCAAGGGAGCTGATTTGGCCTTCTGGAGACATTTATCTCCGTTTCAAGAGGCTGTTCATCCGTCATATCCCGAGTATGAGCGGCGTCACCCCAACGTCATTCCGCCATTTTCATGCTGCTTCTACTTGGGCATCAGCATCTCGGCGGTCTTCTTCATTACCTTGCGACAACTTGTTCGCTTTGCTGTCCAGATGATGCTCGATGCCGAAGTAACTGCATATCCCCACGAGCGCAAACAGCCCTATATCAACTAACCAGTTCATAGCACGCTCCTTGCCAAAGCTTTTGCCTTAATATGGTGCTGCTGTTCATGGAACGTAATAAAAAAAGCGGGCTCGCAAGCCCGCTTTTGGTTTTTAGATTGAAGACGATCAGGCGCCGTATTCCTCAAGGTAGGCGGCGGCGCGCTGCTGGATGTCGTGGCTGAGCAGCGGGGTGCCGTCGGGGTTCTTCATCTTGGCGGCGGCGTCGAAGATCTCGCGCACGTTGGCGATGGAGAGCACCGGGAAGCCGAATTCGGCTTCCACGGCCTTCACGGCGGACATGTCGGAGTCCTTGGTCTTCTCCATGCGGTCCACGGAGAGCACGAGACCCACGACCTCGACGTTCGCCTCGGCCTTGAGTTTGGGGATGACTTCGCGCACGGCGGTGCCGGCGGTCATCACGTCGTCCACGAGCAGCACCTTCATGCCGTCGGTCAGCGGGGTGCCAACCATCCAGCCGCCGTCGCCGTGGTCCTTCTTCTCCTTGCGGTCGAAGGTGTATCCGACGGTCATGTTGTGGCCGGCGGTCAGCGCGATCGCGGTGGACACGGCCAGCGGAATGCCCTTGTAGGCGGGGCCGAACACGGTGTCGATGTTGCGGGGAATCGTGTTGTGCACGATGGCCTGGCTAATCTTTTCGGCGTAGAACGCGCCGAGCGCGGCGATCTTCTTGCCGTCGTCGAAGGCGCCGGCGTTGATGAAGTACGGGCTCTTGCGGCCGGACTTCAGCGTGAAGTCGCCGAACTTCAGCGCGTTGGATTCCAACAGGAATTCAGTGAAGCGATGTGCGAGTGTTTCTGCCATGATGTTCCTTACCTCCAAGTCTGTCCTGCGGCCAGTTTAGCAGCGAGTTCGGGACGGCTGTCCAACAGGTCGTCGAGTTCGCGGGCGACGCGCAGCGGGGCCACCGGGTCGAAGAGCGCGGCCGCACCCACTTCGACGGCGTTCGCGCCGGCGTACAGGTATTCGAGCGCCTTCTCGCCGCTGTCGATGCCGCCGAGGCCGATGATCGGAATCTCCGGCAGTGCGGTGCGCACCCGATAGACGGCTGCCAGGCCGACCGGCAGCACGGCCGGGCCGGATACGCCGCCGGTGACGTTGGCGATGATCGGCTTGCCGGTGCGAATGTTAATGCGCATGCCTTTGAGCGTGTTGATCATGCTCAACGCGTCGGCGCCATGTTCCACGGCCGCGCGCGCCGGCACGGTGATGTCGGTGACGTTCGGCGTGAGTTTGACGATCATCGGCTTGTCGGTCATCGGGCGCAGCCGGTCCATAAGATTGGCGAGGGCCACCGGGTCGGTGCCCACGCTCATGCCGCCGGCGGAAACGTTCGGGCAGCTGACGTTGATTTCCAGCATGTCCGCGTCGGAGTCGGCGAGCTTTTCCACGACCGCCGCGTAATCGTCATCGCAATGTCCGGCGACATTGGAGATGACGAACGCGCCCGCGGCCTTGAGCTTGGGCAGGTCCTCGGCCAAGTAATGGTCGATGCCGGGATTCTGCAGGCCCACGGCGTTGATGTTCGCGGCCGGCGATTCGGCGGTGCGCGGCGAGGGATTGCCTTCCCACGGTACGGGCGAGGCGCCCTTGGTGCATACGGCGCCGAGCTGGCTGACGTCGTAGAACCAGCGGACGGCGGCGTACTGGAAGGTGCCGGAGGCGGTGCCGACCGGATTCTTCCATTCCAGACCGGCCACCTTGGTGTGGTGCTTCCACACGTGGGGCTCGTACAGGTTGATGTGGTTGTCGCCGCCCTGCGCGGACTGGTTGTTTGCGCTCATCGTCACTTCCCCCATCCGAGCTGTTCGCGGGTGAACACGGGTCCGTCGGAGCAGACCTTGAGGCGGCCGTCCACGGTGTCGATGGTGCACAGCACGCAGGTGCCATAGCCGCAGCCCATGCGCTGTTCCATGCTCAGCTGCGCGGGGATGCCGCGTTCGGCGGCCCAGTCGGCCACGGCCTTCATCATAGGCAGCGGTCCGCAGGACAGAATGATCGGCTTGCGATCGTAGGCCTTCAGGTCGTCGCCTTGTTCCAGTTTGTTGAGCAGGTCGACCACGTTGCCTTCGGCGTCGTCGATGCTCCACGACCAGTCCGCGTACCGGGAGACGTATTCCTCGGCGAAGTGGTCGTTGCGGTAACCGAATACGGCGGTGGCAAAGGAGGCGTCGTGTTCGGCGAGCTTTTGCGCGGCGTAGATTAGCGGGGGCACGCCGAGTCCGCCGCCGACAAGAATGTAGTTGGCGTCTTCCTTGAGGTTGAAGCCGCGGCCGAGCGGGCCGAGCACGTCGACGGTGTCGCCGGCCTGCAGTCCTGCCAACTGTTCGGTGCCGTGTCCCACGACGGCGAAGATCACGCTGACTTCGTCGCCGTCGACTTCGCTGACGCCGAACGGACGCGGCATGAGCATGAAGTCGTCGTGCGTGAACAGGTTGACGAACTGGGCGGGCTTGGCATGGGAGGCGATGAACGGGTCGCGGAACGTCAGTCGCATCACGCGGTCGGTCAGTTCCGTAACCTGCGTGATTTCGACGTTGTGGCGCGGCGGGAAGAATCCGGCCGCAGTCGCTTCCGTAACCACATCATGGGTGGGGGTGAAAGTTGTCATTTCATTCCTATTCAGCACATCAAGCTCCCCCTATCAGGGGAGCGGTCAACCGCAGGTTGACTGAGAGGTAGTTAAACACACTCGGCTCCGGTTTCCAGCCCACACTCACGTATAGCCCACAGCCGGACAATCTACCTACCTATATACGGCAACCCGCAGATTATCGCGCATGTCGAGCGCCGCCTGGCGCGCGCTGCTCGCCACAAGGTCCAGCGCCTCGTCGGCGGTCATGGATTCGGAGTACTTGCCGCTCTTCTTCCATGCGCCGATAATGCCGCGCGACGAGTTGACGATGGCGCCGCTGCCCTGCTTGTCGAACATGCCTGCCACGTCCGCGGCCGTGCCGCCCTGCGCACCGTAGCCCGGCACGAGGAAGAACGTGTGCGGCATACGTTCACGCAACGCCTTGCCTTCCTCGGGGTGGGTGGCGCCGACCACCGCGCCCACGCGGGAGTAGCCGTGGCTGCCGATGGTCTCGGCGCCCCATCCTTCCACAAGATCGGCCACGTGCTCGTAGACCTTCGTGCCGTCGGCCAGGTCGAGCATCTGCAGTTCGCTGGAGGACGGGTTGGAGGTGCGCACGAGCACGAAGATGTCCTTGTCGGCTTCGGCGGCGGCCTCGACGAACGGGGTGATGCCGTCGGTGCCGAGATACGGGTTGACGGTCACCGCATCCTCATGCCACGGGTCGAAGTCGCCCACGCCGTTCAGGTGGTGGGCGTAGGCGGCTGCGGTGGAGCCGATGTCGCCACGCTTGATGTCGCCGAGCACGTAGAGGCCCTGCTGGGCCGCGTATTCGCAGGTCATCGTGTAGATGTCCACGCCGGCGGGGCCGAGCGCCTCGTACATGGCGATCTGCGGTTTGACGGCGGGCACGATGTCGGCGATGGCGTCAATGATCGTGCGGTTGTATTCGAAGTAGGCGACGGCCAGCTGCGCGGATTCGACTTCCTCCGGGGATTCGACCGAGTCACGCACCTCGTCGGCAAAGCTCGCCACGACCTGCGGCGGCACCAACGCCTCAGTGGGGTCAAGGCCCACGACGCTGGGGTTCTGAGTGTTGTCAATCGCTTCGATCAGGCGATCCATGCTGCTCCTTGTGTTATCTACAGACGGCTGAACATCAGCTGGGAGCCGATGATTGTGGCGAGGGGGCGTCCGGTGACCTGCCAGCCGCCGAACGGGGTGTTACGAGCCTTGGAGTGGAACTGTTCGGGGTCCACGGTCCATTCCTCGGCGGCGTTGAGCACCACGAGGTCGACATTGTCGGCGTCATCCACGCGGCTCAAGTCGAGCAGTCGGTTGACGCCTTCACGCTGCGGCTGAGCGTCGCTCTCCCCCGCAATCACGCCATCCGGATCATCCCCGGTGGGCGCGGGTTCGGCGTAGTCCTCGACCAGCGCGGCCACGTCGGTTGGCACATGCCCCATGAGTTCGGCAGGTCCAACGGACATGAGCTCGATCAGACGCTCATCGGAAATGAAGCCGCCGTCGACGAGCACCTTGTGGCACACGCCGTACGCGCATTCCAGTCCGATGATGCCGTTGGGCGCCTCAAGGAAGCCGAGTTCCTTCTCTGCCAACGTGTGCGGCGCATGGTCGGTAGCCAGCAGATCCACGGTGCCGTCGGCGATGGCCGCGATGGTGGCTTTGCGGTCCGCTTCGGAGCGCAGTGGCGGATTCATCTTGGCGAGCGTGCCGTACTTGAGCAGCGCCTCGTCGCTCAACGCCAGATAGTGCGGCGCGGTCTCGCAGGTAATCGGCAGTCCTTCGGCCTTGGCCCTGCGAATCGCCTCGAACGAGATGGCAGTGCTCACATGCTGGAAGTGCACGTGGACACCGGTGCGGCGGGCCGCTTCGATATCGCGGGCCACGATCTTGAGCTCGGTGTCTTCCGGAATGCCGGGCACGCCAAGCTCGCGGGAAACGGGGCCTTCGTTCACGGCACCTGTATCGTGATGCTCGCAATGCTCGATCAGGTACAGGTCGGAGGCCTTGACGTTCTCCAGCACCTGGTCCAGGATCTCCGGCGTCACAGCGGAACCGTCGTCGCTGATTGCGGTGATGGGGTGCGTGAGCATGGCCGGCGTCTTGGCGTCGTCCTCGAATCCGGGCACGTACTTGAGCCAATCGGCAACGTCGCTTGCCTCATGACCGGCGCGATCCTTGGACGCGCACACGCACAGATCGTAACGAACCGGCAATTGAACATCGTGCGCAGTATCGTACTGCTGCAGGAAGTCGATGACGTTGTCGAAGCCGGCATCCAGAACCTCTTTCGCACCGGTCGCTTCCGGGTCAGACACGGTCTGCCCATCCAGTGCCGGCAACGTGTTCGGCATGATGAGCACGTTCGTGTATCCGCCGGATGCGGACGCACAGCAGCCGGAGACCATAGATTCCTTGTAGGTCTGGCCGGGATCGCGGAAGTGGACGTGTGGGTCTTCGAAACCGGGGGCCACGGTCAGGCCGGTGGCGTCGATGTCGGCGCCGTCAGCCACGGCGGAGGTGTCGGCGAAGTAGGCGGCAGCGGTCCCGGGCACCACGAGGTCGATGACCTCGCCGGTGTTCCAGACCTTGATGTTGCGTAGGGTGATGCTCACAGTTTGGCTTCCTCGTCGCAGTAGTCGCAGCGGTATTCGAGCCGCTCGGAGTGCACGAGGTGGAACATCTGCTTGATGCCGGGCTCGGTGGTGGTCACGCAGCGCGGGTTCACGCAGGAGATCACGCCGACGATGTGCTCGGGCAGGTTCGGCTGCTTCTTTTCGACGATCTTGCCGCCGCGCACCACGTCCACGGTGGCTTGGCGGGCCACGAAGCCGAGCACGTCGAGGTCGATGTCCTTGTCATCTTCGATTTTGATGATGTCCTTGGAGCCGTAACGCTTGGAGTCGGCGTTCATGATGAGCGCAAGCTTGGTTTTGGCCGGGTCGATTTTCAGGTATTCGAGAACCTTCAGCGAGGTTCCGGCCGGCACATGGTCGATAATGATGCCGTTCTGAATGCTGGTGACTTCCATCAGGCCTGAACCTCCTTGGGGTTGAGCGGTTCGTATCCGGGCAGTTCGTCGCCCACCACGGTGCTTTCGAGGGCCATGCGCACGAGCATGCCGTTCTTGACCTGTTCGAAGTAGGCGGCACGCGGGTCGTCGTCCACGTCCACGGCGATTTCGTTGACGCGCGGCAGCGGGTGAAGCACGGCCATGGACGGCTTGGCGAGCTGCAGCTTCTCTTCGTCGAGAATGTAGGTGTCGCGCAGGCGCAGGTAGTCGTCTTCGTTGAAGAAGCGTTCCTTCTGTACGCGGGTCATGTACAGCACGTCGAGGTCGCCGATCACGGAGGCCAGGTCGCGCACTTCCACGTAGGAGCAGTTGTCGGTGGCGTTGATGCGGTCGATCACGTACTGCGGGGTCTTGAGCTCGTCCGGGCTGATGAGCACGAAGCGCACGTTGCCGAATCGGCACAGGGTCTCGATCAGGGAGTGCACGGTGCGGCCGAAGGTCAAATCGCCGCACAGTCCCACGGTCAGGTCGGTGATGCGGCCGAAGCGCGACTGCAGCGTGGCCAGGTCGGCCAGCGTCTGCGTGGGGTGCATGTGGCCGCCGTCGCCGGCGTTGATTACCGGCACGGATGCGGCGCGGGAGGCCACCAGCGCGGCACCCTCCTTCGGGTGACGGATGGCGACCACGTCCACGTAGTTGGACACGGTCTTCAACGTGTCGGCGATGGATTCGCCCTTGGTCACGGAGGCCAGCTGCGCGCCGGCGAATCCGATGACCTTGCCGCCGAGACGTAGCATTGCGGTCTCAAAGCTCAGGCGCGTACGGGTGGAGGGCTCGTAGAACAGCGTGGCCAGCACTCGCCCATCGCAGGTATGGGCAACCTCTTTGCGGTGGGAATCGATGTATTCGGCCTTATGCAGCAGGTCGAGAATCTGGTTTGTAGACAGGCCGTCCAGCGTTACGACGCTTTTGCCGACCATTGGCGTTTCTTCAGACAAGGCTCACCTTTTCGCTCGTGGTTTTCAGGTGGCCACCCTTGCGTGACCTAATCTAACTTACGCCATTTTTCGGACAGCCGCATTCACCGAGTGTCCACCTGAAAATCCAACGAATATGCTGCCTTATCGCTGCGCGCGGCGTCGATTTCGTTCCAGTCGCGGTGCGATCACGTGCATACGCGGGCGAGGGGCGGTTTGCGGCTGCTGCGTTGCGGCGGAGGACGTGGCGGTGGTTGCCGCAGCCGCCTCGCCTTCGGTCTGCCCATAGAACAAGCGCTGGCATACGTCACGGCATTTGCGCATCACGGCCAGCAGGTCGTTCTCGAAATGCTGGCCGCGGTGGGCGCCGTAGCCGAGGTAGACGGCGATGCCGCCCAGCGAATAGATGTCATCAGGCAGAATATCGGCCTGGTTGGCGCGCCCGCTCCACAGATAGCTGCCGTTGCGGGCCGCGGTGCACAACGTCCATGCCTTGCGCAGCTGAATCGCATCGATAGCGCTGATGAGCTTCTTGGCTTCCAGCACGTCCAATGCCTCCAGCGTGCCGTTGACGCGCAGATCTTTGATATCGCCGGCGTGCTGGAGCTGCATGAGTTGCACGGTCCATTCCACGTCAGACAAGCCGCCCTTGCCGAGCTTCAGATGCCGTTCACGGCGCACGCCGCGCGGCAGACGCTCGGCTTCCATGCGGGCCTTGAGCTTGCGGATGTTCTGCAATTCTGCTTCAGTCAGTTCCGTGGTCGGGTAGCGCAGCGGGTCGGCGATGTTGATCAGGAAGTCCCGCGCCAGTTCAGCGTCGCCGGCCGCGTACCGGGCGCGCAGCAGCGCCTGGCGCTCCCAGGTCGAAGCCCAGGATTCGTAGTATTCCTCGCAGGAGGCATAGGAGCGCACGAGCGGGCCGTTCTTGCCTTCCGGGCGCAGGTCCAGGTCGAGTTCGATCTTGGGTTCCAGCGTCGTCGGTCCTTGCAGGATGTTGCGCAGGTCTTCCACGACCTTCTTGGCGAAGGCGTTGGCTTGGCCGTCGTCGGCATCGTCGGCCGGACGGTAGATGAGAATGGCATCCGCATCGGAGCTGAAGTTCACTTCGCGCCCGCCGTAACGGCCCATGGCAATGACGGTGATGCCGGCCGGCGTGGTTTCGACGCCGAACTCGGCGATCTGGTGGCGCACGGCCCAGGTCAGGGAGGCATCGATGATCGCGTCATACACGTCGGTCATGGCCTTGAGACTGTCGGAGTCGCTGATCACACCGCTCATCCAAGACAGGCCGATGCGTTCGATTTCGTGGCGGCGCATGGCGCGCATGGAGGTGGCGAACTCGTTGATGTTCGAGCCGAAACGTTCCAGCGCCGAGCCGGTCTGCACGTCCAAGGCCTCGCGCGTGCGGGCCTGCAGATTGTCGTCGTCGCCAAGCCAGCTGATCGATTCGACCGACTTGTTGAGCGCGTCGCCCAGGAATCGTGAGTTGGACAGGATGTGGCACAGGCGCTGGGCGGCGGAGGTGGAGTCGCGCAGGAAGCCGAGGTAGCCGGATTCGGTGCCGAAGTTCTCCTCCAGTTTGCGCCAGCTGAGCAGGCCCATGTCCGGGTTCTGGCCCTCGCCCAGCCACTGCAAGACGGCGGGCAGGATGATGCGGTTGATTTTGGCCGCGCGCCCCACGCCGGCGGTGAGCGCCTGCACGTGGCGGATGGCGGCGTCCGGGTCGCCGAAACCGATGGATTCGAATCGTTCCTGTGCTGCCTCGACGCTCAGGACGATCTGGTCGTTCTCCATCTGGGCATTGACCGGCAGCATCGGGCGATAGTAGATGTCGAGGTGCAGGTGGCGTACTTCGCGGCGGGTGTCGTCGTACTTGTCGACGAGTTCTTCCGGGTGCAGGCCGAATGCGCGGGCGAGTCGGCGCAGTTCCTGGTTCTGGTTGAGCTCGTCCACGTCGATGTCGCGCTTCTTTTCGAGGCCTCCGACCGAGGCCCGGCCGAGGTCCGGGAACAGGTGCGTGCGCTTCAGGGACCAGATCTGCTGGCGATGTTCCATCACGCGCTCGAAGCGGTAGTCCTGGGACATGCGCACGGCCTGCTTGCGCGAGACATAGCCGCCTTCGGACAGGCGCTGCAGCGAGTCGAGCGTGTTGCTGGTGCGCAACGATTCGTCGGTGCGGCCGTGTACGAGCTGGAGCATCTGCACGGTGAATTCCACATCGCGCAGGCCGCCGCGGCCGAGCTTAATCTCGCGGTCCTTCAGGGGCGCGGGAATCAAATCCTCCACGCGCTTGCGCATTTTCTGGCAGTCGTAGACGAAGTTCTTGCGCTTGGACGCGCTCCACACGAACGGCCGGGTCATGTCCATGTAGGCCTGGCCGAGGTCGGGGTCGCCGGCCACCGGGCGGGCCTTGAGCAGCGCTTGGAACTCCCAGTTCTCGGCCCACTGCTCGTAATAGTTCTTGTGCGAGGAGAGCACGCGCACCAGCGCGCCGTCCTTGCCTTCCGGGCGCAGGCCGCCGTCGATCTGCCACAGCGGCTGCTCAGCCACGCCCATGATGGCGGACTGGCAGACGCGCTGCAGCACGGTGCCCATCTTGGTGCCCACGCGGATCAGCGTCTGATGGTCCACGTCCTTGTCGGCCGGTTCGACCACGTAGATGAGGTCCACGTCGGAGACGTAGTTCAGTTCCTGTGCGCCGAGTTTGCCCATGCCGATGATGGTGAAGCGCACGTGCTCGCTGCCCTCGGTTTCGTGACGGGCGATGGCCAGCGCGCCTTCGAGCGCCGCGTCCGCGAGGTCGGACAGTTCGCGGCTGATGGTCGGTTGGATGGAGGTCGGGTCGTCCGCCACGGCATCCTGGGCGATGATGGCGGCCAGTTGGTTCCGGTAGCTGGAACGCAAGGCCGTGGCCGCTTCGGCCAGATCCTTGGAGGCGACGGGCATGGCCGGTTCGTCCGGGTCCGCGCCGACCGCCTTGAGCAGACGTGCACGGCGTTGCGCGTGATTGAACAGATGGCTGTTGCAGTTGTCGACTGCTGCCGCCTCCACAAGCTGCGGCTTGAAGCGCATGAACTTGCCCATCGCGTCGGAGACGCCGAGCACCGTGACCAGACGCTTCAGGGCGTCGTTGTCGGAGATGACGTGTTCCAGATCGCGCTGGCTGGATTGCATCGCGTTGACGATATCCACGAAATTGCTCAATGCCATATCGGGGTCGCAGGCGTGGGCCAGCGCGCTCAGCAGTTCGGCGCATCGCTCATCGGGAATGTCGTCCGCCTTGAGCTGGTCGAACAAGGCGCGGGCCTTGTCGAGGTCTTGCAGACCTGCCCTGATGAGGTCCATGGAGCTGGGTTTGAACATCGACGATTCCATAAGATTCCACTATATACACTCATGCCCTCCGAATAGGGCATGAGCCGGGAAGGAGTCATCGGGCGACGCTGATGAGCTCCGAGGAATCCATATCGTAATCGGCCATGGCGTAGGAACGGATGGCGGGGTCATCATAGGTGTTCATGTAATAGGTGTTGGTCTTGGACGAATATCCGCTGGTGAACAGCGTGCGTTCGAACTGGCCGTCGCCCATCTTCGCCATGCCGTCCATCATCTGCACGGAGCCGAGGGTGTGGAACAGGCGCGACACATTGGTGGCTTCATCGTTCTGCTGCGGGTAATGCGCGTTGGTGTAGGCCACACGAACGAAGCGCGACGGGGAGCTCACGTCGCCCGGGATGCCATGCATGCCCACACCCGCACCCCAGGCGGTCAAGGAGGCCTTGCCCCATGAAGTCGGTTCGGCCATCTCGTTGCTGACGCACATGTAGTTGCGCAGATTTTCCATATGGAAGTCGAATGTCGGCTGATTGGTCAGCACATCGACGTCATCATGATGCACGTGCATGCCATCGGCCATCTGCTCGACGACGATGCTGCGCTTGCCGTCACCGATGAACCAGTGCAGCAGAGACTCCTGCTGTCCCGGCACGATCTGGGAGACGAGCGTCACGTTCCTGAGCGCCTCCTCGACCTCGTCGACGGAGTCGAAATTACGCGCCACCCACAGCGGAAATTCGAACGTGGCGACGTTTTCCGTGCCTTCGACCGGTTCGTGGACGAACGAGGCGTAGCCGGGGAAATTCAAGCCGGCGATGGCCAGACCATGTTCATTGGCGCAGTCGAAATACATCGGCCTATCGGCCATGACCACGCCCACGCCGATCACCGCGTTCGGCTTCTCCTTGCCGCCCGCACCGAACACCGTGTCATAGTGGTAGCCGCGCGGAGTGACCAGGATGGTCTCCCCATATGAGAAACTCCAGTCGAGATTACGGCCGAAATAGGTGTTGCCCTCATCATCGGAAAAACGGACGCCGGTGCACATAACGGACTTCCTTCCATCGCTTTGGTTGGCTTGCACGTTCATGATACCCATCGGCCGCTGGGGGAACTCTGGGTTTCGCCAGCAGATTAACGTGCGGCGCGGCGCATTGAGATGCGCCGCGCCGCGATATGCATCAACCTTGCGTACCGAGGAACAACGGTTCCACATTGCGCCAGATACGGCGCGTAGTGGCGGGGTGGTTCATCGAATACAGGTGGACGCCGTCCACGCCGTGGGCCACGAGGTCGGCGATCTGCTCGGAAGCGTAGAGGATGCCGGCGGTACGCAGGGACTGGATGTCGTCCTCCCACTTGTTCAGCAGGGTGTTGAGCTTGTCCGGGATGCGCGAGGCGTTGCGCTCGGCCATGCGACGCACGGACTTGGCGCCACGCACCGGCATGATGCCCGCCTCGATCGGCACGGTGATGCCGGCGGCGCGCGCCTTGTCGAGGAAGCGGTAGAAGTCCTCATTGTCGTAGAAGAGCTGGGAAATCAGGTGAGTGACGCCGGCATCGACCTTGATTTTGAGGTTTTCGATGTCCTGGTCCAGCGAGTCAGCCTGATAGTGGCCTTCCGGGTAGCAAGCACCAAACACCTTGAAGTCCGGCTTCACGGAGCGGATGTATGACACGAGGTCGCTGGCGTGGTTGAACTCGCCGACCAGCTGCTCGCCTTCGATGTAGTCGCCGCGCAGCGCGAGCACGGCGCTCACGCCGGCTTCCTCGAACATGTCGAGAGCCTCATCGATCTTGGCCTTGTCGGAGTAGAGCGCGGTCAGGTGGGCGACTGCGGGGATGCCGTATTCCTTGCTGATCGTGTGGGCGATGCGCGCGGTGGCGGTGCGGTCGGAGTGGGTGCCGTGACCGTAGGTCACGGAGATGAAGTCGGGGTTCAGCCCTTCGAGTCCGTCGAGGGTGTCGTAGATGGTGCCAACAGGCGCGTTGCGCTTCGGGGGAAAGACCTCAAGGGTGAACATCGGGGAATGCATGCTGATTTCCTTACATAAACCCGAGCTCCCTCATCCAGAGGGAGCTCGGTGATTTCCGCTACTTGTCGAGCTTGGCGCGCACGGCCTTGGCGGCGGCGACCAGGTTCTCCAGGCTCGGCCAGGTCTCGGCGTTACCACGGGTCTTCAGACCGCAGTCGGGGTTGATCCACACCTTCTTGACGTCCATCTTGTCAAGGATCTCGTAGATACGATCCTCGATCTCCTTCTCGGAAGGAATACGCGGGGAGTGAATGTCGTAGACGCCCGGGCCGGCCTCGGTCTCGAAGTGCGCGTCATGAATGGCGTCGAGCACCACCAGATCGCCACGGGAGGCTTCGAAGGAGATCACGTCGGCATCCATCGCGTCGATGTCGCGGATGATGTCGTTGAACTCGGAGTAGCACATGTGGGTGTGGATCTGGGTGGTCGGCTTGACGGCGGAGTGCACCAGACGGAAGGCCGGAACGGCCCAGTCGAGGTACTTGACGTGCCAGTCGGACTTGCGCAGCGGCAGCTTCTCACGCAGGGCGGCCTCATCGATCTGGATGACCTTGATACCGGCGGCCTCGAGATCGAGCACTTCGTCGCGGATGGCGAGGGCGAGCTGCTTGGTCTGCTCCTCGTGGGTGATGTCCTCGCGCGGCCAGGACCAGTTGAGGATGGTCACCGGGCCGGTGAGCATGCCCTTCATCACATGGTCGGTCTTGGACTGGGCGTACGCGGACCATTCCACGGTGATCGGGTTGGCGCGGGAAACGTCGCCCCAGACGATCGGGGGCTTGACGCAACGGGTGCCGTAGGACTGGACCCAAGCGTTCTTGGTGAACAGGAAGCCGTTGAGGTTCTGGCCGAAATATTCGACCATGTCGTTACGCTCGAACTCGCCGTGGACCAGCACGTCGAGGCCGATCTCCTCCTGCTTCTTGATGACGGCGTCGATCTGGGCTTTGATGAACTCGTCGTAGGCTTCCTTGGTGACCTCGCCCTTGCGCAGCTTGGCACGCTCGGCGCGAATCTCCTTGGTCTGGGGGAAGGAGCCGATGGTGGTGGTCGGCAGCAGCGGCAGGCCGAGGGCCTCGCGCTGCAGGGCCTGACGCTCCTCGCGGGCAGGCTGACGCACGTAGTCGGCGTCGGACAGCTTGCCGATGCGCTCGGCGACGGCCGGGTCGGCGGCCACGCGGGTGCCGTCGAACAGAGCCTGGTTGGCGGCGAGGGCGGCGGATGCCTTCTTCTCGTCCTCGGTGGCGTCGGCCAGGGCGGCGACTTCCTTGAGCTCGTCGAGCTTCTGGACGGCGAACGCGAAGTGCTTGAGGTCTTCGGCCGGGATGCCGGTCTCGCCTTCGGTGCTGAACGGCACGTGCAGCAGGGAGGATGCGGTGGAGACGGCCACGTTGGCGGTGACCTGCTTCAGGGCGTCGACCAGGCCGAGGGAGGTGGCGTAGTTGTTGCGCCAGATGTTGCGGCCGTTGATCACGCCGGCGAAGATGGTGGTGTTGGAGGCCACGCCATACTTGGCGACGGCTTCGAGGTTCTCCTCGCGACCTTCGTTGAGGTCCAGGCCGATGCCGTCGAAGCCGAGCAGGTTGACGGTCTCGTACACGTCGGCGATGTGGCCGAAGTAGGTGTTGAGCAGCACCTTGACATTGCCCTTGGCGGACAGGATCTTGGTGTACAGGGTCTTGAAGAGTTCAACGTCGCCCGGCTCCTTGTCGAGCACGAGGTACGGCTCGTCGAGCTGGACCCATGCGGCGCCGAGCTCGTTGAACTTGGCGAGCACTTCGACGTAGACGGCGGCCACGGCGTTGACCAGGCCCTTGTCGAGCTCGAGTTCGGTGGCTTCCGGGGTACGGGCGAGCTTCAGGAACGTGTACGGGCCGATGAACACGGGCTTGGTGTCGATGCCCAGCGCCTTGGCCTCGTTGAACTCGTCGAACGGCTTGGTGGAGTTGAGCTTGATCTCCGCGGCCGACTCGACTTCGGGCACCAGATAGTGGTAGTTGGTGGTGAACCACTTCTTCATCGGCAGGGCGGTCACGTCGCCCTTGTCGCCCTGGTAGCCGCGGGCCATGGCGAAGAGCGTGTCCTCCTGGTTGTCGAAGGAGAGACGTGCGTAACGCTGCGGAATCACGTTGAGAAGGATGGCGGTGTCCAGCATCTGATCGTAGTAGCTGAAGTCGTTGCTGGGAATGAGGTCGATGCCGGCGGCCTGCTGCAGCTTCCAGTGCTTGGCGCGCAGTTCGGCGGCGGTGGCCTTGACGGCGGCGAGGTCGTTGGCACCCTTCCAGTAGCCTTCGATGATCTTCTTCAGTTCGCGGTTCTGCCCGATGCGGGGGAAGCCGGAGACGGAAGTCAGAGTGGACATGAATCCTCCAATGTATGCGTTCGTAACCCGACTTAGGGTAGCAAAACATCCGGATTCCGGCCCTTATAAATGGCCGCAGAGTGTCGTTATAGATGGAATTTATATCCGCTTTAGTCGAAGTCTTTCACATTGATGACCGCGAGCAGTTCGCCGCTGTGCACCTGCCATTCGTCGAACGGTTTGTTCGATCCCATGATCACGATGGATGCGGGCGAAAGTCCCAAATTCAGCAGGTCGAGTCGTTCGCCGTCGGAGTCGGCGGAGGCGAGCCATTGGGCGCTGATCGACACAGTCGGCTCGTGGCCCACGATCATGAACACGCGATTCTTGGCCTTGACGTGGGCGAGCTCGTCGAACACCGCCTGCACTCCCCCGTCATACAGGCTGATGCGGTAGTCGACGATTGGCTTGTCGCCAAAGGTCTTGAGCATGCGGTCCAACGTCTGGCGCGTGCGGGTAACGGACGAGCAGGAGATTTGGTCGGGCACCAGTCCCAACGACTCGATGCCCTTGCCCACGGCCTTCGCCTGTTTCAGACCTTTGTCGGTGAGCTCGCGCTCCGAGTCACCCTTGTCGCCGAACGGCTCAGCCTTGGCATGCCTCATGATGATGAGAATATGGTCGTATTTCTTCGCCGCTTTGGCGACTTTACTCAGCTTGATGCCCATCCGTGGCTCCCTTCACGAACCGTCTGCCCGGTGTGGCGGTGTGGCGGTGTGGTATTGCTTCCAGTATAGAGGTGTGTAAGCGTTCACAAACTCATCGTTTGGCGGTTATTCGTGCGTATTGCCAAGTTCTCCCACCTGACGGTCGAGGTCGCGCAACACCTTACGTAGTTTGTGGTCGGAGATGTCGCGCAGTTCCAGTTCCTCGATCTGCGCTTCACGCTGTTCGTCGGTGAGCGAGTCGATGTCGGTCTGCGTGTCCTTGGTCACGCGATCGCGCTTTCTGAGCGCCTCGAACCCGGAGGCCATGGCGCGCGAGATAACAAGGAAACCGGTATGACCGATCATCTGGTGGTCGGGGCGTACGGCGAGGCCCTGGGCCTTCCATGTGCGTTCGAACGATTCCTGGATCTGCGGCTCGGTCCAGCAGCCGGCCGCGCGCAGGGCTTCGGCCATGCGGCTCATCTGCGTGGTGGTAGTTACGTAACTGACCAACACGCCGCCGGGGGCAATCACGCGGTATGCCTGCTCGAGCCTGTTCCACGGGTCGAGCATGTCGAGCATGATGCGGTCGAACCAGTGTTCGGGCAGTTCGGCGGCAACGGAATCGAAGTCGCCGGTTTTGAGATCCCACCAGCTGGGGGCCTCGCCATAGTACAGCGTGGCATTGGCTTGGGCGACCTTGGCGAATTCGGGGCGCAGCTCGATCGTGGTCAGGTGGCCGCGCTCGCCCACGGCGTCCAGCAGGTTCACGCTCATCGCGCCCGAGCCGGCACCGGACTCAAGCACGCGCATGCCGGAGCGGATGTCGCCGAGCTGAATAACTTGGGCGATGTCCTTCGGATACATGATCTGCGCGCCGCGCGGCATCGAAAGCACATAATCGGCCAGTCGCGGGCGCATCACCGCATACTCCCAGCCGCCGATGGCGCGCGACGATTTCCACGGCTTGTTCTTGTCTTTCTCGGGGTAGACCTGATTGACCTGCGCCTCGCGCTTGGCATGCACGGTGAGGATTACGGTGCCTTCGGTCTTGCCAATCACATCGTCATGCAGAATCAGGCCATGCTCGGTCTGCGTGGAGCCGCCGGCCACAAGCTGATCGGTGATCTTCTTGCCCTTGCGGTCGGTGAACTGCACTTTCTCGCCTGCGGTGAGAGGCCCGCGCCTCGGCTCCATAACTTGCTCCTTGCGTGCTCGGTGGGTCAATCGCTACAAGTCTAATGCATGTAAGCTCGCTGGTGAGGTGATGACGATGCGAATGCAGATGACAAGCCAGATCGATGCCGGCGGCAATGACCCCATTTTCCTGATGTTCCACGGTTACGGCAACGACGAAAGCGAGATGATGCGGATTCTCGACGCCGTATATGCGCCGACGCGAGCCGATGCGGCCCCGGCCGCAATTGCCGCCGTACCCAGCTATATCTCGTTCCGCGCCACCTACGCGAGGCCCTATATGGGCGGCAATTACTGGTATCCCGACGGCTGCGGCGTGGACGAGCGCCAACGCGAATGCGCGGCGGTCGGGGATGCGGTGGCTTCACTGCTGGATGCCTCGGCATTCGCCCATCGCAGGAAGATATTGATCGGTTTCTCCCAAGGCGGTTATCTGTCGTATCGTCTGGTCAAGGTGCATCCGACGTTGTTCGATGCCGCGATCCTGCTCAGTCCTTCGTTCATGGGCGAGGAACAGGCGGCGCTTGACTCCCCTACCCGATTCTTCCTGGCGTATGGCGCGCAGGACCGCACGATTCCGCTGCCCGACCAGCAAACGGCCCATCAGGTCCTTGAACGGGCCGGACATCTGACCTATCGCGAGTATTCCGGCATGGCCCATGCCATCTGTGATGAGGAAATCGCCGATATCCGGGATTTCCTACGTACCATATGATGCCGGAATAGCTTCAATATGGAATATCTCCGTTCAAAGAGGTACATTCGACCTTTTGCGGAATGATATCTCCGTTCAAAGAGGTACATTCGACCTTTTGCGGAATGATATCTCCGTTCAAAGAGGTACCGGTCCAAGTAGAAGCGGCTCAACAATGGCGGAATGGCGTTGGCCGCGCCCATTCATCGCGCGATGGTTCTGCGATCAGCTCAATTCCCCTGCCGGCTGATGCCGCCCTTATGACCGGTGGCCTTGAATGGCGTGGCGCGTGCCGTCACCTTCGGCCCCGGCAGATTCGTACTGGTATTGGATCGACCGCGGAGCCCGGCAGCCGGCTGGGACTCGGGGCGTCGACCAGTACCCGTGATGTCGGTATGCCGTTTGCCGTCGTGTGCCTGTTTCCCACCAGCACCGTCAGCCTCGTCAATATCAATGCCCTTGGCACGCAAAGCACGCGCCCACCGCTCATCCATCGTGCGCCTCACACGTCCCATTCGGGTTTCCACGTGTACTGCATGTCGTAGGCGCTGGGCGAACGGCGGCAGGTGGTTCAAGGTGATCGGGCCGAATGCGGCGGCGTCAAAAGACATCGTTTGCTCCCTTCGATGGTGTTGGCCAACAGGTTCCAAGGGTCAGGCACAGCGCCTTTCTCAACCCGTTCGCCGTCACGATGGCTGGCAGCTTGCGTTCACTGGTTCCCCTGCAATGCGCCTCATTATGGCAACACGAACCGACAGGTGCCGGCTGCGCCTAGGATGGGAAACGATTGCTGCACGCCGAAAAGGGAAGGCGACTGTCATGAGGTATTTCACGACTGGTGGTTGGAAGACCGCCCCGCACTTAACCTGTTCGAAAGTTTGGAGCCGCACGATACGGTTGAGATTGAGGGACTCGGTGGTGCACGCCCGGAGGCACTGAACGTTGGCTTGGATGCTTGGGATTTGATGCCGATGAGTGAAACACGGGTTGTCGAGTGGTTCCACAATCACGATGTCGGCTCGCCCGCGAACGGGACCAGTAAGGCCGATGATTCAGTTCCCTCGCTCGATATGCCGTCGTTCTGATGTGATTCGCGGAATGTTCGTGTCGTTGTTCTCGTCGTGGGTGGATTGACACAGCATTGACTGCCGTTGAGATGTATGCACGCTGAACACGCGCCTCAACGGCAGTGGTCTCGTCATCTCTCGCTCACACCAACGGATTGCCGGCTGCCTGATACAGCGACCACCAGTCACGGCGTTCGAGTTCGATATCGGCACCGGCCGCCATCTGGCGGATGCGCTCCGGTGTCATTGAGCCGAGCAACGGCTGGATACCGGCGGGATGACGCAGAATCCAAGCGACGGCAATGCCGTTGGGCGTGGAACCGTATTTGCCGGCAAGACGGGTCAATTCGGCGTTCAGCTCGGGGAAATGCTCGTTGCCGACGAACGGACCGTATTCCGTGCCGGATTGGAATGGGCACCATGCCTGAATGGTCATATGCTTCAGCCGTGAATAAGGCAGGATGCCGCCGGTGCGATCGGCTGCGGGATCGCTCGCCATATTGAATTGGATTTCAGCGTCGAGCATCTGTGTATGCATCAGGCCGAACTGCAGTTGGTTGATTTCCAATTTCTGACGAAGGCCGCTTTGCAATAGTTCGATCTGCCACGGGCCCATATTGCTGACTCCGAAATGACGCACTTTACCGCTTGATTCCAACGCGTCGAATGCTTCGGCGACCTCGTTCAACTCAAACAGCGTGTCAATACGGTGCAGCAGCACGGCGTCGACGTAATCCGTCTGCAAAGCCTCAAGCTCGTGATCGAGTGCGTCAATCAGATGCTTGGCGCTGAAGTCATATCCGTTGGCGCCGCCATCGTTTTCGCCGAAACTGTAGTCGATGCCGAACTTGGTTTGGATGAAGATGGTGCTGCGGTCGAGTCCTGCGTCCTTCCACGCTTGGCCGAAACGCTTCGAACTGGCGTGCGCGGCATGATCATGGAATCCATAGATGTCCGCCGTGTCGAAATAGTCGATGCCAGAATCATGGGCCACGGCCACGGTACGTGCCGCATCGGCGGCATCCAGCGCGTCCATGCGCATCACACCCAGCGCCACTCGTGACGCAATCATGCCGGATTGTCCGATTTCCTGAGTCTTCATAGTGTCTCATTTCTGTTATCGTGAATCGGCGAACGGGCACTGTCCGCCTCGTTGCCGGGCAGCAATCTCCATTGCCGCGGCTTATGTCACCTTATCGCTTGAAGTGCACTTGAAGGCAACTCGCAGGCAGGCAGCGCGCGCTGCCGGGCGCGTCTTCGCGTCTTCATGTCTTCGCTGTGATCGAGACATCGTTGTGCCGTGATCATGCCTATTTCTTGTATGATGACCTCTATAGCAACAGAGCTAGGGGGATTCCATGAACACTACCGATTCATCCAAAGTCAGTGATGCCAACGCCGGCGCAAACAATGTCATCCATATCCCGCACAATCCCACGCTTGCCGGATTGGCCACGCTGACCCGCAACGTGGCGTACAAGACCGGGGCCGATAACCTGGTGATGGATATCATCTCACCACAATCCACCGGCGATGACGATGACCGCCGCTACCCCACCGTGGTATTCGTGCAAGGCAGCGCCTGGACCACGCCGCATCGCGACTACGAGATCCCGCAGCTCTCGGCTTTGGCCCGCGAAGGCTTTGTGGTGGCTACGGTGAATCATCGCGATGCCTCGAGCGACCCCCACGACATGTTCCCCGCATATCTCGAGGACGTCAAAGCAGCCATCCGCTATCTCAGGGCAAACGCACGTCAATGGCACGTGGACCCCGACCGTCTCGGTATCTGGGGCACGTCGTCCGGCGGCAACACGTCGCTGCTGGTGGGGTTGACCGCCGACGATCCGAGGTATGAGGATGGCACCAATGCCGATGAAAGCGATGCGGTGAAGTACGTGGTCAGCTGCTTCCCGCCCACTGACATGCTTGAAGCTGTCGACGCATTCGACGATGAGACCAATCCATTCCGGCTGTATTATTTCGGCCCGTTCGCGGCCGTGGTGGGTGCGACCCATGAGACCGGCATCAATGCCGAGGTCCGTCAGCGTGCGGCTGATATGAGTCCCTACCTGCAGGTGCGGGATGACCAGCAGTATCCGCCGATGCTCCTGTTGCACGGGACCGCCGACACCGTGGTCCCCTATCATCAATCCGTCAAGATGCGCGACCAACTGGTCGAGCACGGCGTGGACGCGCAGCTGGTGCTAGTCGACGGCGCCGAACATGAGTACGATTTCTGGAGCCAGCAGGTCTTCGACGTGATCTTCGATTTCATTCGTGAGCGGAGCTGAACGATAAGGGCACACGGGCGCGCCCTTTTTATAGGTTGCCGAGTTCTCTTTTAGCCAATTTTGTTGGAGCCCTTATCTGCGCGAACATACCATGACAGTTCTAGACTGTGTTCTAGGACTGTCAATCGGCAATGTGTATGAAGCGTGATGTGATGGGTCAGACGGCGATTGATGGAGTTGAGGGACTTAATAGGGCCGGTGAACTCGATGAACTCGGCAGATTTAGCCGTTCGCGGCAGCTGATGTGGGGTCATGCGCTGTATCTGATTTGGTGGTGTATTTTCTTCCGCCCGAATGCGCAGGTCAAAGGCGGCGCGCTGCGCGTATTCGGTATTGCGTGCATTCTTGTGGCCGCGGTGGCGGGGCATCGTCGGAGTAGTGTTAGAATGTTTTGGTATCAGTAAGTTACTTTAGCACGCGGCCGATTTCCTCTTTGAGTGCATACCGTCTCGGGTACTTTGCCATGATCTCCTTGGCGAGAGCCTTGGCTTGGTCGAGTCCGAAAACGTTGCGATATTGCTCGATCCACATGGCAACGAATCGGTATTCGTTGCGATTTCCCTGTTGCAGATCGCGATCCAGCGGCAGTTGCTTTCTGATCAGTCGTTCTGCTTCCGCGCTGTGATTGAGGCTGATGGGCTTGAGCAAATCACGCAGGAGTTCCGGCCGCTGCCCGGCTAAGGCCAAGGCCTCATCGGATAGGCGCTCTTCAGTCATGAGTCGTGCAAGGACTTTCCCACCGAAATCATGCTCATGAAAGTTGCGCAGGATGTTCTGAACGCTTTGAGGCCAGCCCGATTTGCCGACCATCGATTTGAGGATGGGAATGCAACGTTCGTCCGCCACTGAATCACTGTGAGCGACGTAGTACTCATATAATTGTTTGATGCCGTTCTCATCGTTCAGTCGTTCATAGCAGGCCTCCAGCATGGTAAGCTCGCCATGCGGCAGTTGAGCGGTGAGCTCCCAATACCCCGCATGCTTTTGCGCGGCATCCCAATCGTAAGTCTGTTCCAAGAAAGCGGCGGCCCCGGCATAATCCCCGTCCAGGAATTTACGTGCGATGACGGCAAATCTGCATTCGGCCACGTCCGTGTTTTTGGACAGTAGCTCATCGGCACTAATTGCGTCGCCGCCGTACAGCAGAAAGTCATGATGGAGTTTCATCAGATAGTCCTGTGCAGCTCGCCAATCGTAATCGGTCAGGTTCGTTCGATGGCCGTCAATGGAATCCCCCTTCTTGTCATGAAGGAATTGCTGGGCAACATTCAATGTGGACTGCGCATAGGTGCGGCACATGAACGAGGTCGTGCCGATCTCGCGGGGCTGATGCTCCATCTGTTCTACGTCCGCCGTACCTCGTGCGTGAATATCCGCGAATGGGATGACGCATTCCAGCGGCGTGTGCGGCCAAAACAGCATCTCGACCATAGGGGTATCACGTATGAATCTCAACGCTGCAATCAGCATCTGCTGCGCTTGCTCGCCTGTAACGATTGGTGCCGCGGCATACGTATAAGCGAGGATCCGCTCATTGAGGTGTTCGATATATGTCTGTAGCGCACCCTCTTCATCATCGACTTGTCTCGCGAACCACACTGTTTTTCGCAAAGCCGCGCACATGCGTCTCATGGCCAGCGGATAGTCGTTCGATTGTTCTGCTTCCTCGAATACGGCCATCACGCCGTTTATGGCGGCATCTCCCCATTCGAATTTCCAGCCGTAGTCCTTGCCGAGATGTCGCCGCATGGGAGATTCCATGACGCGATCCACGGCGCTTTCGGGCATCAATGGTTCCATGCCGCTCGCGATTGCCGGATTCGCAGTCACGATGGCATTGATTTCGTCCTGATTCCAAACCAGATAGAAATGCTGAGCGGGCGTCCACCGTTCTGATTTGCGCAGTCCCACTCGTTCTCGAATATGTTGCAGCACTCGATTGAACACTTCAGGTTTCGATGCGAGAGGATTTGCTGCTACGGGTATGTCTGGCCGAGAGTCGTCCTGCTTTGCAATCATCGCATCGTATGTCACGTTCTGCTGATGATTACCGCCGTGTTTGTAATCACGCAACGTCAAGAGCACCGCACCAATATGCTTGCAGTATCCGTCATAGTCGTAGGGGCAGGTGCAGGATGCGAACACGATATCGTTGCCACGAAGTCGAATATCGACATCGTAGAGTTCAGAACCGTGCACTTCGGCGTGGAATAGTCCGGCCGACACTTCCTCTAACCCACCGATCCTATGCTCGTCCACGTAATCATATGCTCGCTCCAGGCTGCGGGAGGTCATCTCCTCTTCGAACTCGTCGAAATGAGCAGTCATGACGGGCCTCCTAATGATTGGTCATACATTACGGTGTGGGACGTAGTAGCCTAATGCAGTTCGGCTATCATCTGTTCAGCATCACCCATGCAACATCATGTCACGGTGCTTGTGCCAACGGAACAGACGCTCACGATGGCGGTTCAGCGTGAAACGATCCCACATCTGGTCCTCGGCCCACTCAACCATGCCATCATGTTCTTCATCTTCGGGATTGCCCAAGGTATCAAGGAACCGCTCGAACCCATACACCCCGCCGACATCCTCCGGAGGCGCATCCCCAGCCCCATCCCAAAGCTGAGGATCCGCAACGTGCACGCTGCGGTAGGTACGCAGCAGCTTAATATCATGGATCCAATCGTCACCATAATCGTAGTAATAGCGAGCGGTACGCACCTTGGGAAACACGTCGCCCAGCTCGGTTTCCGAAGCAACGCGAACTTCCGGCAACGGCTCCACCGGCATATATTGTTCGTATTTCGCCTCATGGTATGAGGGCTCTTCTCCCCACAATTCTTCCACTTGCACCTGCTTCCCATTCGGAAATGTGGCGCAGAAGCAGAACAGATGCTCGCCGTACCACATAAAGCATTCCTGCAATACCGCATGCAAATCGAAGAACGTCAATGATGCCGGCACCAGAATCTCCCGCCAGCATTCACGCCCGTCAAGGCGCAAAGTGACTCGGAAACGAAATGCCGTGTTGCCATTGCCTGCCATGAAGACTCCCTTATCAACGATGAAGTTATTATCACCGTAACAGAGTCTGGGACAAACCACTGCGTTACGAATCTGATTCGCGCCCTCAGAAAAGGCCGAATCATCTGTTCAATCTCCGTGTCCTATGGAAAAGACTCTAACAATAACCGGTACTGTTCATCATCAGCAAGTCCAATATGCCATGTGACCAGGTGCGGGACACTCATGTGATCAGTCGCTATGGTGGTGAGACGTGACTTCGGTTCGTACCGTCGAGCAGACGCGAATGGGGATAGCCGCGCCGCTCGTGTCCAATATCGGCTGGGGCGTGCTGCCGCTGTACTGGCGCGCACTGTCCAGTATGAATGCCACCAGCGTGCTCGCGTATCGTTTGGTCGCCACGTTGGCGGCCATGGTCGCGCTGTTAGTGGCGTTCTCCGTCCTGGCCACCGCGATTCCGCTGGCCATGTTCTCCTACGGCGTGCAGCACAGCCATTACCTGACCGTGAGTTTCATCCAATATCTCAACCCGCTGATCCAGTTCTGTGTGGCTGTGCTCCTGCTGCACGAGCCGATGCGCGCGCAGGGCTATGCGGCGTTCATGGTGATTTGGGTCGCGATCGCGGTGTATTCGTTCGGCGCGATTCGGGCGTATTGGGAGCGGCTGAAGCCCCACGCACGTTAAGCGCTTCCTTAACTCCCCTCCCCGAGGGGAGCTGTCGCCGTAGGCGACTGAGGGGAGGTCGACACGGCAAACAGCAGAAACCTCGCTCCCGACCAAAGCCACAAACACCACTCACGAAGCAAGCTTGTACAAGTTCTCCTTAAATTCCCGCTCACTCCACTTAATGGGATACGCATTGTACTTTTCCAAAGCGGTTATTAGCTGATTGTCAATGCGCCGATCCGAATCATTGAGGAAAACAACCAGTTCACTTGGTGTCTTTCGTGCCGCCTGCGTATCCTCCCATGAAATAAGGTACTGGAAATGAGTCGCTGGGAAGGCCGCGTAATAGATGTGCAGAATCGTTCCGCCTGTTTACTCGTAAACGGCAACACAAAGTCATACTGGCACAGCAAACCAGACTTGCCACGGAACTGAGCGCCTTCCACATACCGTATGTTGTTCGCATTAAAGAACATACGAATGTCATCTGCAAAATACGTCTGCACATGGGATTGGCCAGCATAGACATATCACCAACTTTGATGATAGCTTGCAGGAACCGATTCTTGGCATCAGCAAAATCAGCAGTATCGCTCGTCAGAGTAAGCTCGTCGCCGTTACGTTCAATACCAAACTGATTCAGAATATCTTTGAGCACTGCCAAACGCGATTCCGTCACAGTCATCCCATGCGACTCCAAACGGCGTAATGTGGCACAGTCATCAGAGAACGTTACGCTGTTCTTCCCGGGCTTCACATAGAACTGCGTATAGTCGTTGTCTTCATCCAGAAGTGGAACATTAACTTCATACCACTCATCCAGTTGCGTATAAGTCGTGTTATCAGACAGCCATTTTCCGTAACTTCGAATTAATGAGTCAAAATCAGAACTCGTCATACTTTCTTCTCGTCGTAAACACTACGATTCATTTGACTACAAACTTATCTGATGCAATTGGAATTGCTTCTCGCCTTTATTCAGGGTGATGGACTTCGGAGACAAAGCTTCCTTCAGCAGTTCCAGCATACGACGAGCTTCAGCATCTGTCAGTACAGCCATTGACGCCTCTTCCCCGAATGCGATTACCCAGTGGAAACAAGACTACATCAGACCAGTATGCACCGCCAAGCGGCGAGTAACACTCCACCCGCTACAATCAGCAGTATAGTTGTTCCGCAAAAGCCAACGCTGGCTCAATTCGAGGTCATGTTCGAAGGCACACCGTTGATTCTCGAACGCGCCACCGATTACTGGGAATCAGGCCGAGTGAGTTCGGTGCAGGAGATTGCGCCGCAGCTGTATCACGCGCAGGTGTCCGGCAGTGCCGATGACTGTTATGACGTTGACATCCGCCTCAGCAAAGACGCTCACGGCGAGAACGCCAATGAAGCAAACACTGATGACCAAGCCACTACCAGCAGTAACAGCGACCACGAATCCACAACCGACGACAATTCGATTCGCATACAATCCGCCGCGTGCACCTGCCCGTATCAGAGAACACCATATTGCAAGCACATAGGTGCCGTGCTTTACGAACTGCGCAAACAGCTCATTGGCGCGCACGGCAATCACCACAATGATGACACCGCCAACGCTCACGATGGTGTCATCGCACTCCCCCGCACCGTGCTGGATCCCATCCAGCAACACCTCGACGCGCGCGCAGAGCAGGGCAAAGGCCATCTGCTGTTCCTGTGGTCCACCCAACTGCGCGAAGCCGCAAAGACGTTCTGCGCCCAGCCAGACGAAGAACGACCGCTAATCCCGCTGATCGACGCACAAACCATGCTCTCCGACACAATCCGCCGATGCCATGAACGTTTCATTATTCATATCAGTAAACACAGCGATGCGTACAGCAAATCATGTGACTACACAGAATTCATCAAAACCGTGCAGGCTATCGCGGGCAATGCCCTGCAATCCAGTGATTACGCGAGCGCATGCGGCAACCTGCGACTGTGCATACACGAAGTCCACGCGCTTCTGCTCTCGTCCGAGAACGATGATGGCTCCGAACCTTTGCTCACGCTTATGGATGATCTGGCGATGCGCGTGCGATGCTATATGGAGAATGCGGCGGAATTCGCCGACTCCTCTACCGCCGGCAAGGCATTGAACACCATTGCGCAGGCCGCGAACGAAAAAGACATGCGGCAATGCGAACCATTGAACAGTATGTTGCTGATTTCCAGCGCGCTCGCTTTCGCCCAATATGACGACAAACGCATATGGGCCTATGACGTGATCGAGAACGCGATAACGCGCAATCTGGAATACTCGTTCAACGAAGAAAGCGAAGAAAGCGACGAGGACGACGAGGACGACGAGGATGAGGATAACGAGGATACGAGCGAAGTAGACGACGAAACCGACTTCATTCCGGATGAATCGTTACACGTATTGCAGTTGTTCACACTCATGAGCGCCTACGACCTATACGCTCTATCCAACGATGACGCTGGACGCGAGCAGCTTCTGAAAGACTACCCGGAGTCAATGGCCCTCACACTGATGAACGCTGCGAACATGATTCATGAAGGGCACTTGCGTTCCGCATACATGCTCGCACAAGATTTCCTTCTGTCGAGCCGGGATATGGAAGATGTCGATATCGATGCCCGGCATAACGGTCTGCTGCCAGACCTGCTGCCCCATGGATGGCATACCATCATGGAATGCTGCGCCGAGGGACTCAATGACGTTGGCCTACTCGCCAACGTGTATCGGTACTACATTCTTTCCTGCAACGACAGATCCGATACCCATTACGTGAGTAAACTACGCAATCTGTTACGCATCTACGGCGGTCTTAGCGCAGAAGAATGGCATGACGTGGCTGATGGGCTGGCCAGAGATTGCGCCCGGAACATCATCGACCGTATCAAGTACCAGCCGGAAATAACCACCAAAGGCGGCACACAGCGCCACAGCAGTTGGCGCAATCCCGCTTACGAGAAGCTCATCGTGGACGAGCGGCTTTCGGACGCGGCCCTGACCTATTGCGTCATGGTCGATTACCCGCCGCTGCCATTGCTGCGCACCATCGCCATCGAACACCCCGAATCGGCAAAATCGATAATCCTCGACGCGATGCCACACGGCACCATGGGCACGCCCGTGTTCCGGTTTACGGTGGAACGTGGCGTCGACAATACATTGACGGCGCGCCGCAGCACATACCAGCAAATCGCCAAACAGCTGCGCCGTTTCGCCGCAGTGTTTGGCGATGAGGAGACCCGCGTATTGGCGCGTGAGATTGTCGGGCGTTATCCGAATCGTACTGCGTTGCGGGAGGAGCTGGCGTTTGCGTTGTAGGGGTGACAGTGGCGACGCGGTTACGGCATTTGGCACACATCCGGCGACTATGTGTTGCGATACTGCGTCATTATCAAGACTAGTATTTCGCACTTTGACCACTTAGCTTGGCGGCCCTAAAGTTCCTTCTGCCGCGTCCAGCAATATTAATATGTCATTGGTCTCTTAGCCTCTCCGCATTATGCCCGTCGATTATCGACTCAGCACGTTTGCGGTAGCTCTCATCGCTGGCAGGTGCAAATACGTACGCACGGTTATCGATAATGACATCCTGCGCTTCGCCGGTTTCTTTCAGCGCTTTGTATGCGTCGGCATAATCATGAATATGCGGCCACTTGGTTTTGACGTTAGGCTGCGAAGTTCCACCAGCTTTGGCGATATTGGTCAGCGTATGCCCAGTACCCAGTGCGATGCCAGCCTGTTCCTCGCTGAGATTCCTAATGATATTGGTCAGCTGGCTGCAAACCCAGACCTTGGCCAAATGCTCATCCATGAGGAATCCCTTGCCTTTGACATAACGGGTGATGAGGTAAGCCCAGTAATCAAGCTTTGTGTTGAACATCTGCATGGCTTCCGCATAGAACAACATCGGGAGGATGGCCGATGCTATGGTTCGCTCATCGCCAAAAGTCTCGTCGTCGTTAAGCCAGTCAATGGTGTCCGCGTATTGCGCGTTGTCTTCAGAGGTGGGCGTGGGCTTGTCGTACTCGCTGCGGAGATCCTGCACTATCTGGTCGATTTGCGATTGTCGATTTCCTCTAGGGAACGAGCCGATGAATAGGTTGACGAGGTCTCCGGCGCAAATGTTGCATTGCCTGTCACTTCCCCGTGACGGTATTTCCATATCAGGGAAGAACTTGCGATGAAGCCGCTTGGCGATTTCATCACAAGACGAATCGTGACTGCTGTTCTGTTCGGCGTTGGTGTGCGTCGCAAAGGAGCAGGTCATGACATACACTACAAACACATTCCAATCAGGCAACTGGGCGGTCGAATACGACAACGCAGAGACCGGCGAACACTGTCATCACGAATATGCCACATCGGACAACGCCTATGAGGATTACCTCTATTCCCAAAACAAACGGTGGAGATCGAACTTGTCATATTACGAAGAATGATGGTCACCGTCGCTGCAACATCTGAAACGAAGCCCTCGGTTAGCTGATGTTGCGATCCTTGCCATGGATGATCTACTGACCCCAACGTATCGATCGGTCACTTTCCAGCTCGTTACGTCGCTTATGACAGATATCTTCGGAATGCGATATCCGTAGGCACGTGACAAATCGCCACTAGCTATTCTCAAATGTCACCAATTCAGCGATTTTGGTAACGATATCCTCCAAAGGATCTTCATTCGCGTCCAACCCATTCCTAGAGGCAAGCAATGGACTAACATTTCTTAACTCGTCAAAAGTCGTTTTGTATATGACTGGGAATAATAAATCACGAGCAAGAAGCGCCGAGAGTTCCTTCTCGGACACACCGCCACTACGAATCCTCTCCAGAAAAGCCGGAGTGACGAGGACAAGACCAACACGAGACTTCGCTAGCCCTTTGTCGATTTCACGCAAAAACGGTTGTCCAAGGATGATGTTCTTCTCACTGAACCAGACCGATACACCTTGGGTTTGCAACCTGTCATGCAACTCGGTAGCGATACCACGACGATCATCCCACGCATGACAGAGGAAAACATCATAGGATTCTGGCGGTAATTGCGTTCGAGACTCTATGGCGTTGCGAACAGGTGTCAATGCCCGTACTTCATCCTTCGTATAAGTTACGGAAGACGTATCTGGAGACCAGCGAGGTCTTGCCGAGCTTCCAACGTGGCTGCCGTTACTTATATAGCCACTTTGCGGCGCATAGCTATTCGAAGAAAAATAATACACCGGAGCTCTATAGCCGTAGCCCCTGCCTCCACACACTGGGCAAGCCGCTAATCCGCTAGCCGTGCGATGACCACGAATTGGTGCTGTACATCCACTCATATCTACAGAATAGTTAACACCATACGTTCTTGCAAAATTCCTCTGTCAGCTTCATGAGCGTTATGGAAACAAGATATTTCTGCTAAGGTGTCCCGCACGCCGCTAACGTGCTCATCAGCTTAACTAGTTCAATTGTCGCGCGTCCCACTCACGCGACATCACTTCCGCTGATACGTAACCGAAAATTCCTTCACGCGACGAAGTTTCTGTTGCCTGGTCAGTGGATTGAGCCAGTCGTTGTCGCTGTAACGCTGGTAGATGTCCAAGCCGCGGCCCAAGATGACCCGCCATCCGGTGTCGGTGACTATGGAACGATCGTGCCCGGACTCGCTGAATTCGTAGGTCAACGCAATGCCTAATGTGCCGAATGTTGCTTGCACTTGGCTGAGATTATCGATTTGCCGGTCGGGATACTCCTCATCGCATCCGGTAATCAAATGCATATGCACTTCGCCTGAACGATTAGTGTATGTGTACACGGTTTCAAGAAACTCCGCGAGGTTGCGCACCTGATAAGTCTTACGAATATACGGGTCCTTGAGCGTAATCTGCGTCGCACCAGCGACATACGGACCGAACAGCTTATTATATGTGGCACCTCGCTGGCTTTCAGCGAATTCGACATGTCCTTCCTTGGCCGCTGTAGCGGCACGCTCAATGGGAGACAAAGATGGCACGCGCGCAAGAGTAGACAAAGACGTAGCCGCAGACTCAGTGGCAAGTACTGGCGACGAAGACTCTGTTTCATTCGTGTTATCAACTTTATGAGTTACGTCAGCTGAGGCAGCAGCTTTGTCATCAACAGAACCGATGGAATCTCCAGCAGGCACGTCAGAAGTAGTGTTACCAACCTTCTCAACACCGAGACTAGCGTCATCAGCGAGTGCAACAGGAGCAACCGTACCTCTCTCTACCTCGTCACGCTCATCATGCCCACCACGCCAATACAGCTCCGGGTAATCATCCTCCTCCAGCACATGTACGGCGATCGGCTCCACCGAGCCAGCCCGCATATAACTGAAATCCACTTCCGCCATGGTGGAGTCGATACGGCATAACTGGTCCTTGACGCGCTTGCGCCCTTCAATGGCGCAACGCAACAACGGTTCCATCTGTTCGGCCGTGGCCTGTCCGGATGGATAGATCAGCTTCATCAAACCGGAGAACGTTTTGCGCACGCCATCCTTATCTCGTGTGGACAGCGACGGCGACAGTTTGAAATACTTCTCGAACGCCGAACCGTAATCCACGTTGCGCAGGTTGTGCAGTATCTCCGCCAAGTAGTCCACCACGAAGCCATATCCGCTCGTGAACATCTCCGTACGGATCTGCTCGAATTCCCACCCGGGCAGGTAATAGTGGATGCGGTCAAGGAACGCCGGATCATGGTATTGCACCGGCAGCTCCTCGAACAGGTCGGAGTTCTTGAGCATGTATGGCACGTTGTGCGAGGTGTTGCCCACGAACACCATGGATGCCTCGGCCTGCATCACATTGGTGCCGCGCGAGAAGCTCTTGTTGGCCATGTAGTTCTTCATGATGTCCACAAGAGCCTTGTCAGCTTTCTTGGCTTTGCCTGCGAACTCATCGAACGCCACCGTATCCCAGTAGCCCACCAAGCCGATCTGCTTGTTCGCGTTATTCACGAAGAGCTTCGCCGCCGTCACCTCGCCACCGGAAATGAGCATGCCGTGCGGCGAGAATTCAGAATAGATATGCGACTTGCCGGTGCCCTTTGGTCCAAGCTCGATCAGATTGTAGTTGCGTTCCACGAACGGGATCATGCGCACCAAGTGCAGGAGTTTGGCGCGCTCGCCGAACAGATCCGGGTTGAATCCGACCGATTGCATCAGCAGGTCGATCCACTCCCCCGCGGTGAACTTCGCGCGCATGGCTAGATAGTTTTCGCGGTCATCATGCGACATCTGCACGGGCATGAGCCGATGCAAACGCCACGGCACCTCGTCGCGGTCGTCGGAATAGGCGTATACCAGCGTGCACATGCACCAGATGCCTGTGACCAGCAGCTTGGGATTCTTGTCCACCGTAATGGAATCGACAACCACGCGACTGATGCCAAGGTTCTCGAATGTGGCCTCGTACCGGTCGAGTTTTTCGTTAAGCGCGACCTGTACCTTGTCGATAACCTGGTATCGGCCTTTCTCGCGAATCTTCGATTGGATGAGGTTCGCTTCCTCGCGATGAACGTAATTGTCCGCAAGAATGTCGCGAACGCGCTTCACGCCGGCATTGATGCTCTCCTGGTCGGTGGTGGTCGCGTATTTGCTCAGCAGATATTCCAGTACATATGAGGGCACCAGCGCATTGCCTTTGACTTCGCTTACCAGATCCTTGCGCACCGTGTATTGCGAGAAGTCATCGGTGATCTTGCGGTCCAGATTGCTCATTACGGGAGCCGCCACGCCGCCCTCAGCACCAGCACCAGTCAACGACCCGCTCACCTCATTGGATTCATCTGCCATAATCCCACCTTACGCCCAATCTCATTTCACCGAAGACACATTCGGCAACGACACATTCAACTTCAGAAATCGAATCCGTCATCGGTGAACAAGCCGCGCTTGAGCAGATACTCTGCCTTCACGTCCAGCTGGCGCATCTGGCTGGAGCCGGGAATCTGCTCGTTCACACGCAATTCGACGGTTGTGTTGTTGAATTGGCCGGCATCGCCGGCCAGCAGGAATGTGGCAGGCACGTGGCGGTCAGCGGAATCCTTGCTGGTGGAGTTGAACGCAATAGGCACCTCATTGGAGATGAGCACACCCTTGCCATCCGCCGAAACGCCCCACAAGCCGGCCAGCACGGTCCGTTCGGACACCTTGCCGCCCACCGGCTCGGTCTGCAGGAAGTCGACCGTGATCTGACCAGTGGTGATGCGGTCGGTCGTCTGCTGGATTCTGAAACTCACTTTGCGCACATCTTCCGAGGCGGACCGCCCCTTGCTGATGTGCACGATCGGCACCACGATCTCCGGCAAAGAAGCCCCGCCGTGCACGTATCGCACGCCAGGCCCTTTGATACGAAGGCGATGGATGGAATTCGGCACCTGGATGGTCACGCCTTCGCCCGCCATATCCCGCAAGCCGACCTGCGCCGCGCTGAATGTCGTAAATGCGGACTTGCCAACCAGATTGGAGCCTATGACGAAACGTCGGCTTTCCTTCCATATCGCATCGCCGGATGGCCGTTCACTCAGCCATTCCGCATCCGACATATCGTGGTCCTGGTAGAGGAAACCATGATCGGCGGTGACGATCATATTGGTGACGTTCGCGTTGGACAAACGCTTCACCACCGCTTCAAGCTCGTTGATCGCTCGACTGCACGCCTCGAACGTGCCGGATTCGCTGGCTTCCTTATCGCCAATGGCGTCAATGGTGTTGTGGTACACGTACAGCACGTTGCAGGATTTCACCAGATTGCGGTATTCGTCCCGCTTCATGTTGAGCAGATCCTCCGCCTCTACGGCGGTACCTCCGACTTCGGCGAGAATCGCAGCACGAGCCGGCGTACCGCTCGCATCCTTCCCATCCACAACGGCATAATAATGCTTCTTTGTATCCATGGACAGGTCCGCATGCGGCAACAACGCCGCCATACCCAATTGGGTATACGACGGCAGCGTGCTGAGCTGAGCCGTTATGGACGCGGTCCACCGGCTTTGCTCATTGAGCTTCCTGCAGAATTCCTCGGCGACTTCGTAACGCAACGCATCCGAGATGATGACCGCGATCTTCTTATGCGCATCCGTCACCGTCTTCACATTGCGCGCATAGAACTCGGTTTGGGAAGACACACCCGCAATCGCCCAACTGTCCATCTTGCCGACCTGCCGCTGCCATGCGACGCCAAGCTCGGACTGGTACCTGGAGTACTCCCGTTCCAGACTGTCCGCGATGTCCCTGTCCCGCGATGGGGAACCGATTTTCCACGCCGCGATGAAGCGCCGGTAACAGCCGTCAACTTGGTAGAGCGAATTGGTATAAGCCTCGAATCCATTTTGCGGCGAAGAGATAGATTCCACGATGGGCTGGCATTGCCTCAGCATGGCACGCAGCGCGCTCGCGGACGCGATGATGTCGTAATCATTGGCGAATCGGGAGAACCAGAGACCGTATCGGCGGGCAGCGATGATACGCTGCACATCTTCATCGGTCACGTCCGCATTGTCCAATGCCTTATAGAGCAGTTCCACGATTTGCTCGTCGACTTCACTGAATACGTCGTGCTGTTCCAGTTCAGCCAGACTCATGGTGGCGATGGTGTTATCCAGCGACAGATCCGGAAACACCTCACTCGCCAGCCTCTGTATCACCGGAGTGGTTTTCGGGTTATTGCGCCAGGTATCGAAGTCGCGGCGGACGTTCGCGTAATAGTCGATGCTATTCTCGGCATCGCTGAACCCGTTCCATGCGAGACGGAACAGCCAGATCACGAAATCCTTCACCGTGGGCTTGTTCAGTTGATTGCCGGAGTCAAATCTGTAGATGCCGCGTGTGCCCGCCCAGTGGTAGTCGGCCAATCCCATGGCCTCGATTGTCTCGATGCCGCGAGCGGAGTCTTTGGCGTATTGCGTGAGCAGCTCCCGCCAGATGGCCTGCAAGCTATGTTCGCCGACGGGCAATCCCAGCAGGGATGCGATCATCTTCGCTTGGAAGGTCTTGGCATCATCTTCCGCACGCAATCGTTGCTGCAAGGCTTGAACCAAATCGTCATCATCAAAGAACGGCTTGCAGCGTTGCATGATGGCGAGCCAATCACGGCGCGTTTCGGCGGATGCCTCGCGCGGGAACAGCTCGTTGAGGATCATTGACAGCTTGTCCGCAGTGAACCAAGGACCATAGGCGATTTCAAGATCCAGCAGCCAATTGTCCTCATTGGACGGCAGTTTGCCTTCCACATATACCAGGAATTTGGTGGTTGGTTCTGCAAGCATGATCCGGTATTTCAGTGCGAACGGATTACTCTCCAAACGAACCAGCTCAACATCGCGCAGCGCTTCGTTCTCCGCTTCCGGCCCAACGATGCTGTCCACTTCTTCGGAGAATTCACCGGCCTCGTCATGCCAGAACACCACGCGCCCTTCGCTATGCGGAGTGCCGTCGAATTTTGCGAAACGTGCCGCCAACAAACGACCGATCTGCGTATTGCTGCTCATTCACCGTCCTCTTCTCCGTCCACAGGTTGCCCGTAGTCCACCGATAATCGACATTGACCGCTCCCTCCATACAAAAAAAATGCCGGGGGACTACCCCCGGCTCTTGGAAGTCTCGCATTACTACTGACTAATGAATCAGTTTATAGCGTATCTATGACCTCGCGTGATTGTTGTGCTCCTCGCTGTACTACATAGGCAGTTGAGCGGTTGACACCGATTCTCTGAATTACTCCCTTATCCGTCATGTCATTCAGTATGTCTATCGCACGTCTTTTTTTGCACACCCAGCTGATCCGCTATGGATGACGATTCCATTGGACCATTCTGCACAAGCATGTCCAGCACTTTGCGTTGCTGTTCGTCAAGCCGGGCCATCGATTCGAAGTATGGCCGCTGCGCGCCCGGCAGGATTTCCGCCACAATCACCGTCTTGCCGTCAATGTCCCGCATGGAGATATCCGGAATAATCAGTGGCTCGCAACTATCCGTAATGGCATTCGAGATGGCATCCATGATAGTGAGCACCTGATCATCCGGCACACCCACCACGCGCAGTGTCTAATCCTCGATGCCGAACACGATGCGCCCGCCCTCGCCATTAGCAAACGCCACCGCGGTTTTTTCGTGTACTTGATACTGCGGTCAGGCAAGGCAATCTTGTATTCTACGTTCTTGGATTCACCACTATCAATGCTCATATAATCACCAACGTTGTTATTTACCCGCCATATATCGCAGCACTTTACCTAAGCATTCATTGCTCTTCTGCACATTGACGGAATCTCTACTCCCTGGTGCTGTCAAAGAATTAGGAGAAAACTGAATGAAGTCTTCCCAATACCTAAGAATTGTTTCCTCGTATGAACCTTTAGGAGAGGAAGAAGGAACACCGGGATTACACCAATGCCAATCTTTAATAGCGGAATAAACAAAACTGTCAATGACAATTCCTGAAAGATGGTAGCTTTTAAAACAAGAGTCACGAACCACCCTCATATGCCTACAGGTATCAACAAGCAGACCATTAGACAATTTATTCTTTTGCCGCATGGCTTCTTGCTCAGCCTTAGGATTGCTCGAAAGCCAATTACCACCTTGGTTCGCATCGGGATAATCGTATACAGTATTTCCCGCCCAATCCACAGAGGCAAAAGCCGGCAGTATTTCAAACTTCATCTCATCGCTAAAGGCAATTTTTACTACCTGGCCATCTGCTCGCACATCGCTTGTAGAATACGATTGTTTAATGGCAGTCCTAACAGATTGCAACAATCTAGATTGTCCATTACCCCGATATGAATCGAAGTGATCATATTCTTCGCGCGGAAGAATTACCATAATGTCAATATCACTTGTATCGACTGCTGTGCAACGACCATAAGAACCTACATACAAGCTATGCTCAACTTCACTATACGAATCATAAAATTCTCGATTAATGGCCCTAGTAACAGTCCGGTATCTTTTCGCGATTAACCCACGAGTTTCTTGATTGATAACTCCAGTATGCCTCTGAACGTAAAAAGTCATTTCTTACATTCCTTTCTTAGTGATGGAGGGAGCCCATTGTTTATCTCTTCATCGGTTATGTCATCATCTTTATGTTTATGCAAGGCAGCTGACGCGAGACTAACTGCACAATTTGTCGTTTGTGGCGCTACAGAATTAATTTCAGATACCTTTGAAACAAGAGAGCGAAGCTCTTCTTCTAAGAAATCGCAATCCTTGTCATGCAAACGTATTTGATAAAGCAGTAACATTAGTTGATCCTTTACTGCAAGATATCGGGTTGCGAATTCCCTATGATTTTGAATCAATTTTTCAAAATCAAATCTCTTAATGACAGCAATCAGAATTGTCGAAATACAAGACATTAATGTTGAAACCAATTTTAGCCAAAAAGGGTCAATAAATAACGCTGCTACGAGTCCGCCTGACACAATCGAAGAAAGCACAATACTGCATATTGTCAACCCTTTTGACTCAAATAGATAAATGTCTGCCTGTTTCTCCTGTATCTTGTGAGACCACATAACACGGCCAAAAATATTGCGTGTGCAATCTTCAAGTGCATCATATTCAGCTAACGATCCCGCCATCAAATCACTCTCCTAACATATGAATGGGCCAGGTCCAGGATTGGACGGTGGTGCGTTTCTTTTCGATTGCGGGGATGGTTCGAACGGCTTTGCCCATGCGCAGGTAGTTGATCAGGACGCCGTCATCGAGGTCGATGGGGAGGTTGCGGGTGGCGAGCGGGTAGAGGATGTCACGCTCGTAGTCGGTGCACTCCTTGATGGCAGTTTGCAGCTTTTCGCCTTGGCGAACCTCGCTAGCCTTGTCTGATTGCGCCAACCGTTCGGATTGGGCGCGCAGCTTGGCTGTGAAGTCGCGCAGGTACGACAGCACGTTGTTGGTGGTGGTAGGTGTGTAGCGGTGCAAATAGACCAGCGCCTTGAACACGCCCTTCTTGTCGGTGCGACTGGAGTACATCCAGTAGATCGGACGATTCTTGTACATCTTGACGTGGTCGTCGTAGAAATCGTTGACGAAGTACTTGCGTAACGACTTGCCCAGCACCTGCTCGATATAGGCGATGTTCTCCTCAAGATGCTGTTCGCCCAAGGCCACGACGAGGAACTGCCTGAACCGGGCCACGATGTCATCCTCGAACCATTCATCCTCGGTGACGGGGATGACGTTGTCCGCGTCCGGCTCAAACGAGGGATTCGGGATCTGCGCATGATAGTCATCAAGGGTCTCGCCTTGGGATGCGAGAATCAGACCGGGTTTGTCCAGCGAGTAGCGACCGAACATGCAGCCGACCGCATAGGAGATGATCTCCTTGATGATATCTCGCGTCATGAGTTCATCACGCTCGGCGGGTGTATTCTTCGGGTATGCGAATGCTGGATTACGTTTCAGCGACACTCGTTCGATTGGTACGTCGCATGGCACCTCGTTGCGTACGCCGTAGGCATCAGCGACCAGCTCATTATTCTTGATTTCTCGTTGGCGTTGCTCTTCGGCAATGCACTTACAACGAGCAATATATTTCAGAATGAGTTCAACGAGTGAAATACCCTTAATTCCCTTATCGAGAGAGTCGTCAACGAACCCAACTGAGAGGTAGCTCAACAACTCCAAACCATCGAAATCCCATGAGGTTTCGCTGGAATTCCAGTCGGATTTAGAATACCGAATCAACGATTTAACATTATCGCAGTCTATGCCATCCAGCCTCTCTGAAATCGGCAATGAAGCAATTTGTCCAACTTCAAAGTTCAGAGTTGGAGCGATGGCAGTCAACTGGGTATAAGCGGTTGTCGAGTCTGCATATCCCATGATCGTCGAACGTAAATCATCAGAGGAGAAGATGGACGTGCCAGCAACATCAAATATGAATCCACCAGGGAAGAAACGAAAAGCTGGATCTCCGCTGCTTATTTTCGACCATGAAATCGACGGATGGAAATAAAGATCAGGATTGCGGACCACTGAATGCGGTCTAAAGTTCTCAATCTCCTTACCATCATGTTCCCAATTGACGACGAATTCCTGGTTCCCATACCACTTACGAAACTCTCCGCCCTTGTTGTACGGGAACCAACGTTTGCCATTAGCGGCAGCTTCTTCATGGGATTTACAGCCGAATGAACTCCGAGACTGGCTGACTTCCCACCACTCGCGAATGAAGCGATCGTTATTGCCAGTTTGTAGCCCCACACGAGGTTTGGCGATTTCCTCTAATGGCTTACCAATCGTAAATGTCTTACGCATTGCATCGGATAGCCAATACACGATTGGGGAGCCGGGAATTTGGGCGAAATCGTGTTGGTTGACGGTGAACACTGCGCCTTCAGTTTTCTACTGAACCGCCTGAAGGAACTCGGAACGTTTACGCCATGAACCATTTTGAGTCAACTTGATGAAGATCGAATGCTTCTTTTTTGTTTCATTAGAAACGATGAAAGCTGCGTTCGCCCCAAAAATATCAGGATGATTCGATATGTCACGAATGTGGATAAAGCTTTCAATATGCCGGCAATCAATCAGATTCGTTCGCATAGCTTCGAACGACTTGATGAACATCCACGTATCGCCGATTACAGTACCAAATAACCCATTTCGATCTGTGAGAGTTTCATATCGGTAGTAAAAGCATGAATACAAATCGGCTTTGCCGTCTTTGTAATGGTCGGTGACGAACTTCTTGAGCTCGTTGCCCATGTTGCCGGAACCCATGTAGGGCGGGTTGGCCACTACTGCGGCGTATTGGCGGGAGAGGTAGCGGGTTTGGGTGAGGACGAGGTTGGCACGGTCTCTGAGCTGATCGGATATCAGCGAGAGTTGCGCTTGACCACCCTCAGTCTCGCTGTGCTCGACAGCTCCCGCCAGCGGGAGCAACGACACCAGATCCGCTGGTGGTTGTATGAGGGAGCCGTAGGTGTCGGCGTTTTGGTAGGTGTTCCAAGTGTCGGTGTCGAAGGTCACGTGGTAGAGGTCGTTGAGTTTGGTGACTTCGTCATCGGCGAAGTATTCCGGCGTGATGCGCTGGACGTTGGGTTGGACTTGGCGGCCCTTGCGGAAGAAACGACGGTATTTGCCTCGGGCCTTCATGGTGAGGGCGAAGGCGGCGAGGTTGGCGGCTCGTTCGTCAATCTCCATGCCGAAGAGGTTGTGTTCCAGAATCAGGCCGGGGATTTCGTTGGCGGAGTAGCCGGCTTCGTCGTAGATGCTGTAGAGGAGGTCGAAGGCGTAGGCGAGTATGTGGCCGGAGCCGCAGGCTGGGTCTATTAAGACTCTATCTTTGATACCAAGCCCATATGAACTTCTAGCCCGGAAACCGCTTGATTTCTGGGCTTTCCTCGTTTTCAGCGCAGCAGAAACGGGCGCACTTACGGCCCTGTGCTGGTATAGGTTTGCGGCAGCTGTAGTCAAAAGCGACACCCCCAATCTGTAATCGTTAAAATGTATGGCTATCGTTGAAAGGTTCAGTCGTCGGCTTCGGTATAGCCGAAGTGTTCCCTGACCTTCTGGTGCGTCATCTTGTCGTTAAGCATATATGCCACGAGAGGAACAGTCTTCATTCCTTTCTCCCAGTAGGCATCGCTGGCATCGGTCACGTAACTCTTCCACGCGACCCCGATGAACACCTCCTTGTTGGGATCGAGATTCCGCTTGGCTTCCTCGGATTCCCATGGAGCGTCAGCCACAGGAGTCGGCGTGCCGTTGACCATCACGGTGAAGTTCTTCATCGGCACGGCGGTCGACGTGCATTCGCCAATGCCTACAAAGCCGTGCCCGGCGATGTGGCAGTAGATGGTGTCGCCGACCTGAACGTTGTAGATCGACTTCCCGCTCCCGCCAAGATTCGCGGACAGGAACCCGTACTTCAGTGCGTCCGGCCAGCTGCGGTCAGCGTAGCCGACAGTGAATTCACGGCCCTTCTCGTTCTTGAAGAAACCCTTCTCCTCGTCATCGGTCCAGCCTCCCGCGATCTGCTTGATGGCGTCCGGATTCCAGATGTCGCTGGCCATGCGCAGGTAGATCTCCGCCCGGTCGGCGATGCTCTGCTTGCCGAAATCAGAGATGGCCTTGAAACCGTATTCGTTCGCCACTTCGAGGAACTTCGGGTTGTTCGTGTACGCGGTGCCGTTCAAAGCCTGCGCGAGTATGTTGTCCCCGGCGTATTTCTGGACCTTCTCTGTGTACTTCATCGCCTGGTAGCTTCTGTTCTTGTCACGCGTGAGCAGGATCAGGTTCCCGATCTGGTTTCTGGTGGTTTCGAAGTCGTCGTAGTCCGTGAAACTGTCCTTGTAGTCCTCGTACTTGTCGGGCAGGATGTGCTCGATGTCGTAGGTGTTGCCCTGGCGCTTGCGGTCGACGTATTCCTCGAAGTGCGACGTGTTCCCCATCTGCACGTTCACGTAGGAAGTGAACCGGGCGAGGATGTGGAGCATGTAGCGCCCGGAGAACTGGTTCAGGCTGAACCGGGTGATGCCCTCGACGGTCACGTCCATGCGACGCAGGGTGCGCACGTAGACCATCCCTATCGTCTTGCAGTCCTCGTTCCGGATATCACGCATCACACGGAACAGCAGGTATTTGTTTGTGTTCCAGTTGACCTTCTTGAAGTTCATGATCCGGATGGTGGCGAAGTCGTCCACGAACTTGGCGGTCATCTGGATCTTCCGCTTGACGACGTCCTCGGGGTCGTCGTTCCTGATGGCGGCGATGGCGAGCATGGTCTGGTAGGTCAGATCCCGGTTCGCGTTGTAGAAGACCTCTTCATAACCCTCGGTGAGCCTGCCTCCGTACTCCTTCATCTGCAGATAGATGTCGGTCACGCGCGTCATCTCGGTGAGAACGAAATCCTTGTAGTCCTTCGGCTTTACCAGATCCATCGCCGACCGGGCGTTGTTGCGGACCCATGTGTGGAATTTGTCGCCGAGCAGCTCATAGTCCTCGTCCTTTGCACCGCGCTTGGTGTCACGCATGGTGCTGGCGTACTTCGAGCGCAGCCAGGCGGAGATGAACTCCACGTCCTGCGTGTTCACCATGCCGCTCGTGTCGTAGGAGGAGGCGTTCTTGATGCGGTTGATGTTGTCCTGCCACTGGCGGTTGACCGCGATCCGGTCCTGCTCCGCCACCTGCTGGATGATGTACGCCTTCATCATCTCCGCGCTGTTCAGACTCAGTCCGCGGTCGTTCATGGTGAGGAATATCGTGTGCGCCTCGTCGTCCGAAGGAGTGTCGATCTCCAGAAGGAGCACCTTCTCGATAAGCCAGTAGATGAAGTACAGAAGCGCCTCTCCCTTGAGCTCGTCGGGGAACAGGTCCTCGATGTCCTCGTACCGGTCGAGCATGTTCTGGGCGCTCTCGTTCTCTGGCACGTAAGTCTTGTCGCCCTGCAGCAACGCCTGCATGCACGGGCCTCGGTCTTTCACATCGATGTTGAAACTCTTCTTGCCGAATGCGTTCGAGTAGATCATGTCATCGAGCGGGACCCGTTCGTCGGCGTTTTCGACTGTCTCTTTCTGCAGGTTGTTGAGGTAGATCAAAAGCAGGGTCAGCGACGTCAGCCGCTGCTGCCCGTCTATGATCTTCTTGACCGAACCTCCCGTACAGATGATGCACCCCATGTAATAGAAGCCGTATCCCATGACTTCCTCGGTCGTGTCATGATCCTCCGGATCGTAATACTCCTCGAAGGTGCTCTGGAAGTCGGCGATCATCTGCTCGATCTGCTTCTGGCCCCACCGATATTCCCGCTGGAAATAGTCCACCGTGTACTTGCGCCCGCTCAGAATCGTCTTGAGCGTGTCTGTCTTGTCGATCTTCTTCATTGCGTTTGTCCCTCGTCAAAATTGCCGTTCTCAAAAATCTCCGGAGAGTTCTGCCTGATGTATACGATCTCGTTGCGAACGTCGGTATTGTTGCACTCGGCGAGCGCTGGACTCAGTTTCAATTGCCCTGTGCTCCCATCCCGGATAACATACTCGCGGTGTTCCTTTATGTAGCGTGCCGCTTCTCGTGAGAAGCCGCTTCGCTGCAGCAAGATCGTCAACGGATTCGTTGTTCCGAATTCCACATACTCATACCAGTTGTTCCGATTGAGCGCTTCGTCACCCTTGATCTTCCGATACTCGTTGGAGAACCGCAGGAAGTAGTTCGAGAGGCTGTAGAGGATAATGTTTTCAATTACCTCGAGAGTGTCCCCGAACACAATATTGTGATGCTCCTGGGAACGAGGGTCATACATTCCCGGCGCCCCGTGTTTGTTGATCCAGAATGGATAAGGATTCTTCTCATGATAGTCAAGAGCCCTATCCATGATGTACTTCAGCCCGCCGCCGTCCATCCATTGGCAGAGGATCACAGCATACCAGCTGCGAAGCGTTTTCTTTCCAAGCGAGCTGGCCTCATATTCCTCCCAGTTGAACACTTCCGCGAGTTCGTCAAGGAACCTGACCACATCTGGATACGAGGTTTTCCCATTGACAAGCTCAGGATAATGCAGCGGATCCGATTCTTTTCGGATCGCTGCTATCAGCTTTCTTGTCTGGTCGACAGACGTGTTTATGTCGTCATCCGGCTTCACTTCGGCATCCTTGAAGGTTTCCCTGATGTGCTCCTCGTCAGCTGGCGTGAGGAATTCACTGAATTCACGGCGCACCAGCGTGTCCCGATCGTGGACGATGTCACCTTGGAGAATCGTCGCGAATCGACGCATCATCTCATAGGATTCCTCGCTTTGCAGAGATTCTCCCTTGTCGTTGACCCGCTTCGGTATTTCCGATTTTCCTGTCTTGAGAATGTCTGCGACGTACTGCTTTTCAACCTTTTTGAGAACCTTTGGATCTGTGGATATGGAAAGCGATTGCTCCGGAATCGTCTGCCCGAGCATCCTGACGTAGTCGTCTGTTGTGACCTTGCTGTTGCGCTCCGCCACGAAATACACGTTTCCATAAAGATTGAAACTAATTCTACCCACACGTCCGATCAGGTTTCGGAAATCGATGGCGTTCATCTCGCTCAAGAATATTTTGTTTTCCATGATGAACAGGTTGTCCGCGGGTAGGTTGACGCCCTCAAGCAGAGTGCTCGTGCAGAACATCACCGTAATGTTCCCGGATTTGAACAATTCCTCGATCCGCGCCCGAATTGATGCCGGAAGATAACCGATATGGTAGGCGATGCCATAGCGCACCATTTCAGCCAAGTAATACCATTGGTGGACTTCTTCCTGGATATCCTTTGCCAAGGATTCGAGAAGCGGGTCGTTTCTCGGCCCGTTAGGCTTCACCAGTTCAAAGAAGGCATGTGCCGCATTTACGGCCTTGTCACGCCCGTTGTAGTAGACGATGCTCTGTTTGCGCCTTTCCTTCGGCAGCTTCTGATTCTGTGTCTCGATTGCCAGCAGGAAGTCATTCACGCCGATTCCGCTTTGTTTGACATTCACCAGCAGGATTCTGCTCTTGTCCCTGGTTGCATGCTCGTTGTAAACCTCAATTTGCCCTGTCTTCAGATCGACAAGGAACTTGATCTGCACGACCGGCGAATAGGTAATGGCAAGGGCTTCTTCGTCGCCATTCTCCACATTCAGCATCAAGCGCAGATAGACCTGCGGATTCGGGATGTTCGGCGATGCAAATATGAAATGCGGCTTCTTCTCGCGGTGAACGAGCTTGTCCACCACCTTGTAGTAGAAGGGCGCCCTGCTGTTCTTGCCGGAAAGCTTGTGCGCTTCGTCGATGAACAGGTAGTCCAGATCGAAGTGAGGTCTCGCTATCAGCAGATACAGAAGCCGTTCCGGGGTCATTACGAGGATGAAGTTCCTGCTGTCGTCCTCCAGAGCAATGTCGCTGGCTGCTGTCACCACGCTGTAATTATGCAGCGACAGATAGTTGATCCCCTCCGTGTTCTTTTCGCCACCGAGGTCGTCGATGACCTTGGTACGCACTTCGTTTATCAGTGCCTTGGTTGGAACGATCAGCGCATAGTTCTTCTGAGCGCCCTTCATGATTTCGTCCTTGATGAACATCCGCATGATGAAGGATTTCCCCATCGAGGTTGGAGCGGAGTAGCTGAAGCATTCGTCTGTCAGATGGTCGTAGGCGATCTTTTGCTCTCCGAAGAATCGTTCGCCGGGTTCCGCCGGTATGGAGAGGTAGTCGCTTCGGAACTGCGCGAAGATTTCCTCCAGCGCATTCGGTTCCGAGTATGCATTATTGACAAGTTCGAGTCCTTTGTGATTCCCGACACTCGAGAAAACGTTACCGGCGTATGCTTTCACGAGGGCGTCGTCCGGGTAAAGCTCGTTCATCAATATGGCAATTTCCTGCGCCCAGATCTTATGGCCGTCGGATTTCTCCGGATCATTGGACTTCGAGAGAATGTCCGCGAACCGAAGGATGTCCGCTTTCTCCTTGTTTGTAAACAGCTCGCCTTGATCCATGTTGAAGGCATGCATCCCGTAGCCTTGGAGAAGTCGCGCATACAGCTTCCCGAGATAATCATTGTTTTCGATCTCGGCGAAGATGGCCGACCCTAGTGTTCTCTTACCAGTGTTCATAGGTCGACATCTCCTTCCATGACATGCTGCATGATCTCGTTGCTTTCCGTTTCGGCTTGATTAAGCGGCAGGGTGAAGAAATAGAACGAGTGGTTCTGCAGCCCAGCCTCCCTGATCTTTCCGGCGATGTAGTCCTCATGGGCTTTGATATCCCGAATCATTTTCAGGTGCACGCGTTCCCTGAACTGGTCATCGTCGTAGCCGTCGGGGAACAGGCCGAGCGAGTATCCGAGGAACACGCCGAACGATGTCCCATATGAGGCGTTCTTGTGCTCCTCTGGGATAACGTAGCTGGTCAGCAGCTTCAGGTCGTCTTCCTCGTAAAAACGGTCCAGTGCCGTCTTTTCGATAAGGAGCAGCTCGCTGTCTTCATGATTCGCGATGCGAGATATTTTCTCGAATGCGATGTCGATGGCGTCCTTGATGTCACCGGTGACGCTGGAAGCGCCGAAAACCATCTGATCCGACAGCACGGTCCCGCCATCTTTGCATAGGAAATGGATTCCGTCCGCTTCGCTTGCATACTGGGCGGCATCGGTGCCGAGTTCGATCTTGCTCAGGAGCTTGTGCGCGTTCAGTTTTTCTTCCATGACGGCGTAAACCATAATTTCGCCAAGGCGTCTCGCCAGCGGCTATATTCCGCGCTTTCGTGCTCTTTCTCATGACCCGAAGCGCCTGCTGCGTCACGGAATCCAGGTTTCCTGCATTACGGAAGTTCTCCTGCTTTGCCCGTGAGAAAACGTAGCGTCCGATGTTGAGCATGGCAAATTTCTCAAGGTCGGATGATCTGATCTTTCCGTTCCTGACGTTAAGGCAGAATAGGCGCAGAGAACCAGGGCGAAGCATCCCTGCGATAGTCTCGGAATGCTTCACCTCGGTAAAGTAATCATCGAATGTTTTGTCCTTTACAGTCTTTGATAACTCCACGCCATTCGCCTCCTGTCTTCTTCAGCTAATTTCAATTCACCGAATCATTCTTCTCTCCATAGGCACTCTTGTCTTCGGCGACCATGTCGTCCGAATACCCGGTCTGCCGGAAGCGCTGATATTCGGCCACCTTGCCTTTGCGCGCCTGCGTGGCATCGTCCGGAACCTCGTACGGCTTTCCTTCCTTGTTGTACGTCAGGTTGAACACCATGTTGGTCAGCCACTTCTTGAATGAAGGGTTGTCCTGGAATTGCTTGAACAACTCCATGTTGTCTGACATGATGGCGAAAATAACCTTCTGCAAGGCACGTTCGCTTTCGGTTCTTGCCTCCTGCTCATCCGAATTGCGCATGGCGTTCTGATACTTCTCATCACGCGACACCATTGCCGGTATCCGCAGGATCTGCTTTTGCACATTGTCGGCGTCATTCCACTGGATGTTGCCGAACATGTCATTGAATTCCGAGATGATTTGCGACAGCGGATCCATCTCCGGCTCGACGACATGGCCTGCTTTCCCAGCCGGGACGGGCGCGATCTCCGCGTCCTCGTCTTCAAGCTTGATAGCCACTGCCTCCTGCGCTTCATTTCGATAGCTATCGAGGTCGATAGCTGACAGGATTCCCTCAGACAGATCGTCCTCGCGGGGCGACGGAAGCTTCGGGATCAGCAGGTTCAGGAAGATGGACAGCTTCTCCCATTCCACGTTTCCGTAAGGAAGGATTGATCCAAGGAAGCCATAGGTCCGCACGAATGACTTCGCCGCGCTCTTGAACTTGATCTGGTCATCCATCTCCAGCTCGTTGTAAGTGACGACGCACGGGTCAAGCATCGGATCAAGACGGTCCCTTTCAGCGCCACCCAGGAACAGATCAACCACATGCTCCACATCATCATTGTCATAGACCTGGTATTCTTCCATGATGGTTATCAGGTCATAAAGCTTGTTCGGGTCAGTCTCTCCAGACAGAATCGTCGTCCGGTAGAACTTCGAGAACGCTTCCTCGATCGTCGAGGTCTTGTTGGCAAAGTCCAGCACGTAGACCTCATCCTTGCCCGGGCAGGCCCTGTTCAATCTGGACAATGTCTGCACCGCCGCAATATCGTAGAGCGGCTTGTCCACATACATGGTCTGCAGAAGCGGCTCGTCGAATCCGGTCTGGAACATGTCCGCAACGACAAGCAGCCTGTAAGGATCCTTCTTGAACTCCTTTGGTATCTTAGCGTCCGGGAATCCATTCATCTCGGCGGAGGTGAGAGCCGGATCCTGCCCGTTGTACTTGCATTCGCCGGAAAACGCAATGATCGCCTTATAGGGGCTATGCCGTTCGGCAAGGCACTTGTTGATGGCATAGTAGGTCTCGATGCAGCGCGGGATGCTAGCCGTCACGACCATGGCGCGCGACTTGCCGTTCAGCTTTTTCTTGGCGATGATCTGCTCATGGAAGTGGTCCACCATCATGGCGGCCTTCTTGGCGATGACGTCCGGATTGCCCTCGACGAATGAGCGCAGCTTCTTCTGGGCGCGCTTCTTATCGAACATCGGGTCATCCTCGACTTTTTTGGCGATCTTGTACCAGCTGTCGATGGTCGTGTAGTTCTTCAGCACGTCAAGGATGAAGCCTTCCTGAATCGCCTGCTTCATCGTATAGACGTGGAACGGCCTGTGCTTGATGACGCCGTCTTCCTCATACGGCGTACCGAAAACCTCCTCGGTCTTGTTCTTCGGCGTGGCGGTGAATGCAAAATAGCTCGCGGTCCTCACGAGTTTCCGGCCTTCGACGATAGCATTAATCTTGTCCTCGTTGTCCATCTCATTGTCAGAGGCCATGCCGGAAAGCGCGAGATTCATGTTCGCCGAGTTTCGTCCGCTCTGGCCCGAGTGCGCCTCGTCAATAATGATGGCGAACCTGTTGTTGATATGCTCCTGACCGATCTCCTGAGAGATGTACGGGAACTTCTCGACCGTGGTTATGATGATCCGCTTGCCATCCTGGATGGCCTTTTTCAGATCCCCGGAATGCTGAGCCCATACAACGGTGTTCTTCACCTGCATGAACTGCTTGATGGTATCGCGGATCTGCTTGTCGAGGATCCTGCGGTCAGTCACCACGATAACGGAATCAATCATCGGATGCCCGTCTTGCTCCAGTCCGATCAGCTGATGTGCCAGCCATGCGATGGAGTTCGACTTTCCGGAACCTGCACTGTGCTGGATAAGGTATCTCTTGCCAACGCCGTTTGTTTTCACGTCAGCGAGCAGTTTCTCTACACAGTCGAGCTGATGATAGCGTGGCCAGATCTGTTTCACGGTCTTCCTATGCGTGTCCGGATCTTCGTCAGTAATGACCTGCGCATAGTTTTCGATGATTCTGGAAAGCTTCCATTTGGTCAGGATGTCATGCCAAAGGTAATCCGTCATGATGCCGTCCGGATTCGGAGGATTGCCCGCACCATCGTTATATCCTTTGTTAAACGGCAGGAACCAGCTATCCTTTCCGGCAAGCTTCGTACAGAACATAACGGTCTGGTCATCCACCGCGAAATGCACCATGCAGCGCTTGAACGAGAACAGCATGTCCCTTGGGTCGCGGTCCTCCTTGTACTGTTCCACGGCATCCGCAGTCGTCTGGCCAGTGAGATGATTCTTCAGCTCTATCGTGATGACCGGCAGGCCATTTATGAAAATGCAGAGATCCAGAGCGAGCTTCGAAGCATCGGAGGAATACCTGAGCTGCCTTGTCACACTGAAAATGTTCTTCTCAAACATTTCTCTGGATTTCTCGTTGTTTTCGGTTGGCGTGAAATAGAACATGATGAGGTCAGCCGGGTATGCTTTCACACCATTGCGCAGCACATCGATGATGCCACGCTTGGCAATTTCCCCGGAGAGGCGGTTGAGGAACTGCCTTTTCTTCTGGTCGCTGCTATTGACCCCCAGCTTCTCCATCTCCTTCGGCTGAGTGTCATTCAGGAAACGGAAAAGACGGATTTCGTCTACTGCATATTCCTTGCTGTAGTCATCATTCGTGCCCTGCTCATAGCCATTCTGTTCTACGAGCCAGTTCACGATAAGGGTCTCGAAGCCCTTCTCGGTTCTGTCTGTAAAGGCCATGGCTACTCCTCCTCTCCATCGATCTCTTCTTTGATATCCTCGGAATCGTCCTCGGCAATGTCATCAATGTGTTCATACTGCGGAACGGCAATGCCACGTACATCAATCTTGCCGGTGACGACATCAGACACTACGACGGACTTCAATTCCTCCAATTTCTCAATTTGCTTCCTCAGGCTTTCCACTTCAGCATCAATTCTTCCCTGTACAGCAGCTATTTTTTGTACTATCTCAACTTGCTCTTCATATGGTGGAAGCGGAATTTGAAAATTCAAAAAGGCGTCTGCAGGCAACCTCCATCTTCCAACATTTGCAGCGCCATGACCAAAACGATAAAAAGCATGACGTCGATAGCACAGCTGCAGTATTTTGAGGAAATAAGGAGCATAGCAATGCTCAGTATCAAAAAGACGAAAAACCCGATAGTCGGGGCTTGTTACTCCGAGGTGGTCCGCAATGCCTACACCTCCTGTCAGCAAGTCCATGTGATTCATTGCAAATTCGCCTTCTTGGACAAATTGATATCCTGAATAATCTGCAGCCAATTGTCCCTCGTACAGGTGTATATCACGAACTTTCAGACCTTTTTGGGTCACAGAGAACACGTCGTAACCATCTGAGCCAGCAATCCGTTTTTTTATTTCAAAATGATGACGGATTTTGCTCAATGACCAGTTTGTGGGTATTTCCGGAGCCCAATCAATGCCTGTACATTGATAATCCACAGGTCGCCTAGTTCCATGTGTCACATAGGTATCCGTGATCTTCAGAATCAGTTCATTGAACTCGCTGATTTCCTTCCTGCGGATTCCGATCAACTTGTTGATTTCAGATACTTTCCAGTCGAGAAACCGCACAATCTGATCCTGCTCGGCACGAGGAGGAACCGGCATTGCCTGAGACAGGAATGTGCTGACATTGATTGTTTTTCTCAAGCCAGTGTATAAAGGGCGTAGCGCCTTAACGTTATCCAAGGCAAGATAGTAGTAATACAGATACTGTGCATTAATTCCATCAATATGGAAAACGTTATAAGCTCCAGTAAGCATTCCTCTATTTTTTGATAAGCCTACTGTCCTCGGAGTCTCATCTATATCAAACAGGCAGAAAACAACATCTCCCGGTTCTACAATTTTATAGGTGTCAAAACTCGCAGGTATTTTTCCCTTATTCTCTGATAAATCTCTGACCACGATTCCTCTTAAAGTAAGGGAAAGAAGCGTATATTCCGATGATTCAGCACCAACAATTTCCTTGCATTCATGAAGGAACTGCTTATTCCGTTTAATATTCCACGTGGCAGGTATCTTCTTCAGCCACGGAAGATCGATATCTTTATACTCCTGATATTCAACCATTACTTCAGCCCCTCCGTAATCTCATCCATGACGCCGTCCGACTCTTTTTCCAGTTCGGCCAGGGAGGCGAGAATGTCTTTCATGTCGCGAAGTTCTACAGGCTTGTAGAAGTATTTCGTGAAGCTGATCTCGTATCCGATCTTTGTCTTGCTCTCGTCGACATAGGCGTCCGGGGCATACGGCTTGACTTCTTTTTCGATGAAGGAATCGATGCCGCCCTCATAGTTGAATGGAATGTTTTCCGTATCCCGGAGATCCGGATCAGGCTCACCTTCGACTTCTTTCGCATCGGGGTCTGTTTCGGTGATGTATGGACGGATCTTCTTCAGCTGCGTCTTCTTGAGCTTCGTTGTCTTGGCGAAGGCATCCCAGTCATCAAGCGGTGTCCCGGCAGGAACATTGGCGACTGCGTCACGCACGGTCTCGAGTTCGGCCTGTTTCTTGAATGCATCATCTGGGATCGGTCTTTCAGGGAATACACGGAGGCGCAACGGTCTCTCGACGGTCACGTTCCAGTACCCGAACTCGCTGTTGTCAAAGATCATGCTTACGTCGCTTTCTTCCATGTCGAGGAAGATTCGGACGATTTCCTTGCGGATCTCCGGTGTGAACTCGCAGTTCTTGTTTCCCATGTTCTTTCGCAGCGGGGACTTCATGTTCGTCGCGTCGATGAGCTGGATCTTGCCCTTGCGGCGATCCTCTTTCTTGTTGGAAAGCACCCAGATGTATGTGCCGATTCCGGTGTTGTAGAACATGTTGTCGGGCAGGGCGATGATTGCCTCTACAAGGTCACGTTCGATCAGGTACCGGCGGGCATTGCTCTCGCCGCTTCCGGCGTCACCGGTGAACAAGGATGAGCCGTTATGAACCTCGATGATGCGGCTTCCCAGTTCCGTGTCGGTTTTCATCTTTGACACGTTATTCAGAAGGAAGAGGAGCTGTCCGTCGCTCGTGCGCGGGATCATCTTGAGTTCTTCGCCGTCTGCAAGGTATGCGTTGAATCGGGTGTCAAGGATCTCGCTCTTGCCGCCCATTTTGTCGGCATCCGTTTTCCAGCTTTTCCCGTAGGGCGGATTGGAGAGCATGAAGTCGAACTGGCGCGATGGATTGCCGTCCAGTGACAGTGTCGATCCGTAAAAAATATGCTCGGCTTCTTCGCCATCGCCTTTGAGGAGCATGTCCGCCTTGCAAATGGCATACGTCTCCGGGTTGATTTCCTGCCCGAACAGATGGATCGAGACGTTCTTTCCTCGACGAGCAGCAAGTGTCATGAGCCGTGACTGGGCAACTGTGAGCATTCCGCCTGTGCCGCAGGCTCCGTCGTAGCAGGAGTACGTAGCATCCTTGATCTGGTCCTCGACAGGGTAGAACGCCAGGTCCGCCATGAGCTCGACGACATCGCGCGGTGTCCAGTGCTCACCGGCCTCCTCATTGTTCTCCTCGTTGAATCTACGAATGAGTTCCTCGAAGATTGTTCCCATTCCGTGATTGTCGAGTCCCGGCAGCTTGACGATTTTCTTCTCTGCATCCTTGTAGACAGGGTTGGGACTGAGGTTGATGTCCGCGGAGGTGAACTTGTCGATGACCGACCCGAGGATGTCTGCGTCCACCATTGTCCTGATCTGGTCGCGGAACTTGAACTTGTCGAGGATCTCCTGGACGTTCGGCGAGAATCCGTCGAGATACGCCTTGAAGTCGGCCTCCAATGTCTGCTTCTTCCCACGGCTGGTGAGGTCCTTCAGCAGAAACGGAGACGCGTTGCAGAATGCCTGTCCCGCTGCGTTGCAGAGGGCGGGCCACTGGTTGTCGATCTTCGCAGCATCCAACTGTTTCTTCATTTCCAGCACGGCCGGTTTTGTCTCCTCGAGCATCACGTCGAGGCGACGGATGACTGTCATCGGAAGGATGACGTCACGATATTTTCCTCTTACATAAACATCCCGAAGGCAATCGTCAGCGATTCCCCAGATGAAACTGACTATCGAGTTGTATTCCTGATTGTCCATTGCTTTTTCCTCCACGCCCATCGCTCATCAGCGGCGGCATTCCTTTTCTACCACTATGTATTACTGGCTGTATTACCAGCACTGTGGCCAATCAGCTGTCCTTCTCCTCGCTGCTTTCTGCCGCGCCGCCGGAACGAATCCAGTCATCGACTTCGCTGAGCTTGAATTTCCATAAGCGTCCTACCTTGTACGCAGGCATGTTCCGTTTGCTGATCCACTGCATGATGCTCTCGCGTCCCACGCCGAGGTATTCCTGCACTTCCTTCATCGTCGACCATTTCTCAATGTTCTTATCCACGTTCTTCTCCTCCTGCCATCGCGTTGAACGCCACATGGATTCTTATGTTGAAATCCCACCTTTTGTTCGGGAAGCAGTTCTCGCCGTTGGCGTCCTGCATCTCCCATCTGCATTCGTACTCTCCCTCGAAGCCACGGGCATCAATGTCCGTGGCTATTTTTATGTGTTCACCGGGTCGGGCATCCGGTATTGGAATGATTGTCTGAACTGGCCTTGGATGTATATCCGCTTGATTCACCAGTACCAACCGACGGTTTTCCCATGGGATCTTGCCACGGTTCTGTAGCTTCCATTCATGGTGGATGATTTCATAGCAGTCCGCCGCATGATACCTGCCTTCAAGCTCCACATAGACATCGTCACCGGGATTTCTTGGGCCGCTGACGTCATCAGCGGAAATCGGCTGACCTGCGAGAAGCGTCTGATATATCCCCCAGACGGCATTGTCCACGTCATCCTCGGAAGAGGTCACGAACAAGCCGAACTGCACGGCAAGGGCACGAGCAAACTTGTCCTTCTCCCGAGTGGCGGCTGAGGGTATGCCAAATTCTGTCATGCAGGCCGCAAGCTTGTCTTCGGACAAGTTCTTGCTGATGAACGCAGCAAGCCCGTCAAGGTCAATCGGATTCGGGAACGACTCTTTTATTTCCGAAGTAAGCGGTCTGTCTTTTGCGTAATGGCGCTCGCCTTCGAGGGCTTCACTTGTGCGGCCTTTATAGGTAGCTGGCATCACAAAATAAGGGCTTCCGGCGGCTCTGAAGAACTCGATGACATAGGTGCCCTGATTCTGTTGATTATCCAGAAAGCCATACAGCTTATTGAGAAATTCGTAGCTTCTGATTTTGCCCACCTCCTCAGGACCTAATCCAGGACCTACAGGACCTGATTCCCAGTCGTTTGTCTGTTTCTTAGGACCTAACCACCATTCGACAATATAGGCAGTTGATCGGAAGGGCCCCGAAGACAGCTAAACACACACTTCAATCACAATTATAGGGATTAATGGCGAGTAAATCAACTCCACCAGTGTTTGAAGTGTACTCAGCAAGCATAAACAGGCAAAAATCGACAATCCGAGTGGAGGTGAGTGCATGAACAACAGCGAAGCGGAAATGTGGCGGATCAACATCGAGAACGATGCGGACATGGTCTGCTCCATGTATGGGAGCGAGTTTGCCGAGTCCGTCTTCCGTCGCCATAGTGCGACGTGCTTCAACGATCTCAGCCCTGCATGTTACGAGGAGATCTTCGGCGACCTCGAGCTGATGATCAACGACGACTGATTCTCATCGACCTGGGCATGTCGATAAACCGCCCACCGTCATGGCCGTTCACCCCGGTGCACAGAGGTGGCTCGAACCGCCCTGGCGGCAATAACTGAACAACAACCAGCTTACGAGCGTGGCTGGCCTTTCAGAACAGATTTCCCGTTCTGGATGGCTGGCCACGCTCCTTTTTTTACGCGGTGTCTCCGGTTCGGGAGAAGCGAACGGAGGTATCGCACATGAAAAACAACGGCAATCAGAGTCAACGGATCTACGACAAGACCACCCGCACCTGGTATGAGGTGCCGGAGGACCAGTACCGGGAATTCGACAGGTGGCGCACGAATCTCAGGAAGCGCGAGCAGTACTGGGGGCGCTGCTTCTGCCCGCGCGGCAAATGGTGGCTGTGCGACGGCAACTGCGTTGACTGCGAGTTCCACACGCACAACGAGGTCTCCCTCGATGACCCGCTGCCCGACGGCGAGGGAACGCGCGGCGATTATGTACCGGACGACAAACCGACTCCCGAAGAGATCATATCCGACCGGGACCTTCTGGAACGGCTCACCGCCCGTCTGCATGAGCTCGATCCTGACGCGGACAAGATCCTCGAGCTTTGGAGCGAGAACCCGAATCTTTCCGACCGGAAGATCGCCGAAGCCATCGGTCGGCCACAAAAGACCTTCTCGGATCGCATGAAGATGCTCCGCGACGAGTTCCGGCCTTACCGCAACTCCTGACCCCATTATCCATCTGCCGCTGTCCCGATTTCAGGACAGCGGCAGTTTTTCCTTTCCCCTCGCTCAAAACGCGGGCCCTTCTCCAGTGGAAGGTGAAGGGCAAGACAAGAGCCCGGAAAGCGAGGTGAACAACATGTACCGCAGCTACACGGACAGCGGAGGCGCACCGGCGGACACGGCGAACGAGGAGATCCGAATCCTGCACGCCATCAGCCGCGTCTCCGCAAGACTGGCAAGGAACCTGGCGATCCTTGCCGCCAACAGCAAATCCGAGGAAGGAGGAAAAACAAATGCCAACAGTGCCCGAGATGGATCAGACCATCAAAGAGCTCAGGGATGCGGCCGCTGCCATTAATGCCGCAGCCGACCGGCTCGCCCGGCAGTCCGCCGGAGACGATAAGCGGCAGAATTCAGAGACCACTGCCGACCAGCAGGAGAAGCCGGAGCCGTCGCTGGCCGATGTCCGCGCCGTGCTTGCGGACAAGTCCCGCGCCGGATACACGGATCAGGTGCGCGATCTGCTTCACAAGTACGGGGCGAGCAAACTGTCGGCCGTCGATCCGAAGGATTACGAGGCCCTGCTTTATGACGCGGAGGGACTCAATGAATTCTGAAAGACAGCATGCGGTCCTTTCCGCGTCCGGCTCAGACCGGTGGATCCACTGCCCGCCGTCCGTCAGGCTCGGCGAGGGCTTCGCGGACAAGGGAAGCGACTACGCACTCGAGGGCACCTGCGCCCACGCGCTCGCCGAGTACAAGCTCCGCAAAGCGCTCGGCCATCCGGCCAACGATCCGACGGAGAGCCTTGACTTCTATGACGAGGAGATGGACGAGGCAACCGACGGATACACGAGCTACGTGCTCGAGCAGGTGCAGGCCGCGAAGGAAGCCTGCGCGGACCCGGACGTCATGGTCGAGCAGCGCGTGGATTTCTCCCGCTGGGTGAAACAGGGCTTCGGCACCGCCGACGCACTCGTCATCGCGGACGGAACGCTCCACATCATCGATCTCAAGTACGGGACCGGGATCGAGGTGTCGGCCGAGGACAACCCGCAGCTCAAATGCTACGCGCTTGGGGCCTTGGAGCTTTTCGATGGAATCTACGACATCACTGACGTCGCCCTGCACATCTACCAGCCGAGACGTTCGAACGTCAGCGAGTGGCGGATCCCGAAGACGGGTCTTCTCGCCTGGGCCACGGATGTCCTGAAGCCCGCCGCGGATCTCGCATGGGTCGGCAAGGGGGAATTCTCCTGCGGCGACTGGTGCCGGTTCTGCAAGGCGAAGAGCATCTGCCGCGCCCGGGCGGAGGAGAACCTGAAGCTCGCGCAGCATGACTTCAGGCTTCCGCCGGAGCTGTCCGACGCGGAGATCGAGGTCATCCTCTCCAAGGTGGACGGTCTGGTCTCCTGGGCGTCCGACGTCAAGGAGTACGCGCTCCGGCAGGCGCTCTCCGGGAAGGAATGGCATGGCTTCAAACTGGTCGAGGGACGATCCGTCCGCAGGTACACCGACGAGACGGCAGTCGCCAAGGCGGTCACCGACGCCGGGTACGACCCGTACGAGAGGAAGCTCCTCGGCATCACCGCCATGCAGAGGCTCCTCGGCAAGTCCCGTTTTGACAGACTCCTGTCGGCGTACATCGAGAAGCCGCAGGGCAAACCCACCCTCGTGCCGGACAGCGACAAGCGCCCGGCCATGAACACAGCGAAAAACGATTTCAAGGAGGAAAAACACCATGAGTAAACGAATCGCCAACCCCATGAAGGTCATCACCGGACCGAACACCCGCTGGAGCTATGCCAACGTGTGGGAGCCGAAGTCGATCAACGGCGGGACCCCGAAGTACAGCGTCAGCCTGATCATCCCGAAGTCCGACACCGCGACCCTGACCAAGATCAAGGCGGCCATCGAGGCGGCCTACAAGGAGGGCGAGGCCAAGCTCCGCAGAAACGGAAAGAGCGTGCCCGCGCTGTCGGCCATCAAGACGCCCCTGCGCGACGGCGACGCGGAGCGTCCGGACGACGATGCCTACAGGAACGCCTACTTCGTCAATGCGAACGCCACCACCGCCCCGGGCATCGTGGATGCCGACCTGAATCCGATCCTCACCCGCTCGGAGGTGTACAGCGGCGTCTACGGGCGCGCCAGCATCACCTTCTACGCGTTCAACAGCTCGGGCAACAGGGGCATCGCCTGCGGGCTCAACAACCTGCAGAAGATCCGTGACGGCGAGCCGCTCGGAGGCAAGGCAAGCGCCGAGTCCGACTTCGCGACCGACGACGAGGATTTCCTGAACTAAGGAGGCCGCCATGACATGGACATATGTTCTCTGCGCCCTGACCCTGTCCCTGTATATCCTTCTCGCCGCTTTCTGGATCGTCCGCTCGGTCATCGACACGGTCGACGACCGCAGGCGCGACAAGGAGAACGCCGAGTGGGAAGCCGAGAAGAAAAAGCTCGAGCTTGAGAAGGCGCAGCGTGACAAGGAATACCACGATGCGCGGATGAAGGAACTCAACCTGAAATAAGCACACGGCAGGCGGTGGGGAGCGATCCCCGCCGCCTGTCTGGTTGGAGGCAAATAGTGAAAACACTGAGCATAGATATCGAAACCTACAGTGACGTCGAGCTCGGCAAATGCGGCGTGTACAAGTACGCCGAATCTCCTGCCTTCGAGATCCTGCTCTTCGGATATTCCGCCGACAACGGCGAGGCCGGGACGATCGATCTCGCGCAGGGGGAAACGCTCCCGCAGGATCTCATCGACGCCCTTGTCAGTGACGAGGTCATCAAGTGGGCGTACAACGCGAACTTCGAACGCGTCTGCCTGTCCCGGTACCTGCGCGACAAGGGCCTGAGCCTCGACCAGTTCCACGACGGCCATCCCATGTCCACGGAACGCGCCCGTTTCCTGAACCCGGAAAGCTGGCGCTGCTCCATGGTCTGGGCGGCCACGATGGGGCTTCCGCGCTCCTTGGAAGGCGTCGGCACGGTCCTCGGGCTGGAGAAGCGGAAGCTCACGGAGGGCAAGGATCTCATCAAATACTTCTGCGTCCCCTGCGCTCCGACGAAAGCGAACGGCGGCCGGACCAGGAACCTTCCCCGCCACGCCCCGGACAAGTGGGAGGCGTTCAAGCGCTACAACATCCGGGACGTCGAAACGGAAACGGGGATCAAGCAGCGGCTGTCCAAATTCCCGGTGCCGGACTCCGTGTGGGACGAATACCACATCGATCAGGAGATCAACGACCGCGGCGTCCGCCTCGACATGGACCTCGTGGAACAGGCCATCGGGATGGATTCCCGGTCACGGTCGGAGCTCATCACGGCGATGAAGGAGCTGACCTCCCTCGACAATCCGAACAGCGTGCAGCAGATGAAGCAGTGGCTTGCGCTGCAAGGGATCGAGGTCGGAAGTCTCGGTAAAAAAGAGGTCGCAAAGCTTATCGATTCCGTTCCGCCAAGACTCAGGGAGGCTCTTGAGCTTCGCCAGCAGCTGTCCAAGTCATCCGTCCGTAAATACCAGACCATGCAGCGGGCCGTCTGCGATGACGGGCGTGCCCGCGGGATGTTCGCCTTCTACGGCGCGAACCGCACAGGCCGCTGGGCCGGACGCCTGATCCAATTGCAGAACCTCCCGCAGAACCATCTGGAGGATCTCTCCTCAGCACGCGCACTGGTGAAATCCGGGGACTTCGAGGCCGTCAAGATGCTCTACGAGGATGTCCCGGACACGCTCTCGCAGCTCATCCGGACGGTCTTCATCCCGAAGGACGGCATGCTTTTCTACGTCGCCGACTTCTCCGCCATCGAGGCAAGGGTGATCGCATGGTACGCCGGTGAGAAATGGCGGCAGAAGGTGTTCGAGGACGGCGGCGACATCTACTGCGCGTCGGCTTCCCAGATGTTCCATGTGCCGGTCGAAAAGCACGGTGTGAACGGGCACCTGCGGCAGAAAGGCAAGATCGCGGAGCTTGCGCTCGGCTACGGCGGGTCGGTCGGGGCGCTCAAGGCGATGGGCGCGCTCGAGATGGGGCTCTCCGAGGACGAGCTTCCCCCGCTCGTCGACGCGTGGCGGCAGACCAACCCCCGCATCGTCCGGTTCTGGTGGGATGTGGACAGGGCCGTCATGAACGCCGTCCGATACCATGTCCCTTCCACCATCCAAGGCCTTACGTTCGACTGCCGTTCCGGGATGCTGTTCATCCGGCTGCCCTCCGGCAGGAGGCTCGCGTATGTGAAACCGAAGATCGGGACAAACCGGTTCGGCGGCGAATGCGTCACCTACGAGGGCATCGGCCCTTCCAAGAAATGGGAGCGCCTCGACTCCTACGGCCCGAAATTCGTGGAGAACATCGTGCAGGCCACATCCCGCGACATCCTGTGCCACGCCATGAAGACGCTGCGAAACTGCCGGATCGTCATGCACGTCCATGACGAGCTGATCATCGAGGCAGACCCAAAGGTCTCCCTTGACGCGATCTGCGAGCAGATGGGCAGGACCCCGCCGTGGACACCCGGACTCGTCCTTCGCGCGGACGGCTACACCACGCCGTTCTATAAGAAAGATTGAAACGGCCTTGTCCACATGCATCCCCGCCTCCGCAGGAACAGGCGGAGGCGGTTTTTCGCTCAAAACGGCTGCCTTTCTCCATTGGGAAGTGAAAGGGCGAGCACCAGACAGAGAACCTTCCGCCCGCCCGGAAAGGACAACCTTATGACAAACGAAATGACAGCATTCACCAACGCGGAGTTCGGAACCGTACGCACCATCACGATCGACGGCGACCCGTGGTTCGTCGGCAAGGACGTCGCCACGATCCTCGGCTACACCAATCCGAGAAAAGCGCTCATCGACCATGTCGACGACGAGGACAAAACCGATGGGGTAACGATTCGTGACTCCATCGGGCGTGAGCAGAATCCGATCGTTATCAACGAGTCCGGCCTGTACTCACTCATCCTCGGCAGCAAGCTGCCCACCGCAAAACGTTTCAAGCGCTGGGTGACCTCGGAGGTCCTGCCTTCCATCCGCAGGCATGGCCTGTACGCCATCGACGACATCCTGGCTGACCCGGACATCGCCATCGCGGCCCTGCAGGAGCTCAAGGCGGAACGCGAGAAAAGGCGGCAGCTCGAGAACACGGTCGCCGTCCAGACCCAGCAGATCGCCGAGATGACGCCGAAGGCCAGCTACTACGACGTGGTCCTGAACTGCAAGGACCTCGTCGCGATCTCCGTGATCTCCAAGGACTACGGCTGGAGCGCGAAACGGATGAACAAGTGGCTGCATGAGAAAGGCATCCAGTTCAGGCAGCCGAGCGGCATCTGGCTGCTCTACCAGCAGTACGCCGACAAGGGCTACACCTCCACGAAGACCACGACCTTCACCGGAAGCGACGGCGAGACCCACACGGCCGTCCATACCTACTGGACGCAGGCCGGAAGGCTCTTCATCTACGAACGGATGAAGGCCGACGGCAACCTGCCGCTCATCGAACGATGACCTCCCTTCCCGGCCCGCCTCCTGAAAACGGAGGCGGGTTTTTCCGCTCAAAACGGCGCTCTTTCTCCAGTGGGAATCGGAGGCGGAAAAACGCCTCGGGAAGGAGGCAAGCCGCATGGATTTCAAAAACAGCGAAGGCTATCCGGATCCGACCTGCTACGAGGCCCTCAGAAACATCGAGGCCGAGGAACGCAGGCCGACCGGGGCGTTCCGGCCGATCGTCTACATCTGCTCCCCGTATGCCGGGGACGTGGAAAGGAACGTGGAGGCGGCCAGACGCTACTGCCGTTTCGCCACGGACCAGGGATACATCCCGTTTGCTCCGCATCTTCTGTTCCCCCAGTTCCTTGACGACGAGGATGAGACGGAACGCTCGCTCGGTCTGTTCTTCGGGAACGCCCTGATGAGCAAATGCGCGGAGGTCTGGGTGTTCGGGGACAGGATCTCCCCGGGGATGGAAACGGAAATCAAACGCGCCAGGTGGAAAGGCTACCATCTGCGCCATTTCACGGAAGATTGCCAGGAGGTTTGAGCATGTACGAGATAAACGAACACAGCAGGGTGCTGGGCGACGGGACGGAAATCACCACCTACGGACGCGAGGTCGTCAGCGCCAACATCCTCGACGTGGAGGCAGGGACCACCGGCTACAAGGGCGGCGACAGCGGGCACGGCGGCAGGACCTATTTTCGTATTTCCGACGCGGCCTGCACGGACATGGACGTCCATGTTCTCCGCGACCGCTACGGGGACGCGACGGGATTCGAGGTCGTCCTCGGCGGTGACTGCGAGCTGGAGACCATGATCCGGGCGCTCAGATTCATCACCAAGGTGCTCGAGGACGAATCGAAGGAGGTGTACGACTGAGCATGAGATTCACGTTATACACCGCGGACTGCACGGGAAACGCGGCCAACTGCCTCTACCCGCATGAAGCGATCATCAACACCCCGGAGGATTTCGCCGCCGTCGCACGCGACCACGTGACCGCGGCATACAGGAATAGCTACCGGTCGAACGACAACTTCATCTCCGCCGACGCCATCGTCTGGGACTGCGACAATGATTTCTCGGAAAACCCGGATGACTGGGTGACGCCGGAGAAGCTGGCCGGAGGCGCTCTTGCGGACGTGGCGTTCGCCGCCTCCCCGAGCCGCCACAACATGCTCCGGAAGGACAGCTACTCGCCCCGTCCCCGTTTCCATCTGGTCGCGCCGATCACGGTCTGCACGGACGCCGACGCCTTCGCCGCGCTCAAGAAATCCGGCATGCACAAGTTCCCGTTCTTCGACTCGAAGGCGCTCGACGCCGCACGATTCTTGTATGGCGCGAAGGTGAAACCGGAGGACGTGTTCTGGCATGAAGGCACCCTCACGATCGACGGGATCCTTCCGGATGCGCCGGACGGGGAAGCACCGGAGGAAACCGTCTATACCGGCGGGTCGATCCCGGAGGGAAGCCGCAACAACACGATGTCGCATTTCGCGGGCCGCGTGCTGAAGCGCTTCGGCGACACGGACAAAGCCTACGAGGCATATCTGGAACGAGCCGGGAAATGCGATCCGCCGCTTCCGGCAAAGGAGCTCAGGACCATCTGGCGGAGCGCCCTGAAGTTCTTCAAAAGCAAGGTGGAGGGAAGCGACGGATACGTTCCGCCAGACGAGTACGAGGACACGTTCGGCACCGGCTTCCTGAAGCCGGAGGACTACTCCGACATCGGCGAGGCCAAGGTCATCTCCAAGGAATGCCAAAGCCAGCTCCGCTTCACCAGTGCCACGGACTTCATCGCCTTCGGCGGAGACCGCTGGTACGAGGACAAGCAGAAATCGCTGGGCGTCGTCGAGAGCTTCATGGACGACCAGCTTCTCGACGCTACGGAGGCGATCCGCATCGCGGAGGAGAACCTCATCGCCCTCGGCGTCCCGGAATCCGACGTCAAGGCAAGAGGCAAGGCGCTCGTCAACGCCGTCCCGGAAAACAAGACGGGGCTTCTCCATGCGCTGCTTGGCGCGGACACCTACAAGAAGTTCGTCATGAAATACCGGAACTACAAGAACATCGTCAACGCGCAGAACGCCGCGAAGCCGATGCTGGCGCTTGACGTTTCCGAGCTCGACTACGATCCGGAGCTTCTCAACACGCCGGACGCCACCTACGACCTGACGAAAGGCCTCATGGGCAGCCATCCGCATGATCCGGACGATCTCATCACGAAGATCACGGCCTGCTCTCCCGGCGACAAGGGAACGGATCTCTGGCTGAAGAACCTTGACCTGTTCTTCTGCGGCGACCGGGAGCTCATCAACTACGTGCAGCAGATCGTCGGCATGGCGGCGGTAGGACGCGTCTACGCGGAGCAGATGATCATCGCCTACGGCGGAGGCGCGAACGGCAAGTCCACCTTCTGGAACACCATCGCCAGGGTCCTCGGAAACTACTCCGGCAAGATCTCCGCCGAGGCGCTCACCATGAACTGCAAGCGGAACGTCAAGCCGGAAATGGCGGAGCTCAAGGGCAAGAGGCTCATCATCGCATCCGAGCTTGAAGAAGGCCAGCGGCTCAACACCGGCATGGTGAAGCAGCTGTGCAGCGTGGACCCGATCGAGGCGGAGAAGAAATACAAGGACCCGTTCCATTTCGAACCCTCGCACACGCTCGTCCTCTACACGAACTACCTGCCCAAGGTGTCCGCGAACGACGACGGCACCTGGAGGCGGCTCATCGTGATCCCGTTCAATGCGAAGATCACCGGGAAATCCGACATCAAGAACTACTCCGACTACCTTTTCGAGAACGCGGGGTCCGCGATCCTCTCATGGATCATCGAAGGGGCCGGGATCGCCATCTCCAAGGGATTCAAGATCCCGGAGCCGAAGGCGGTCAGGGACGCCGTCGACAAATACCGCGAGGACAACGACTGGCTCGGCCAGTTCATCGACGAGCGCTGCGACGTGGACCCGTCATACACGGAAAAATCCGGGGACCTCTACCAGCAGTACCACGCGGTCTGCTTTCAGACCGGGGAGTATGCCCGGAGCACGACGGATTTCTACGGGAACCTTGAGAAAGCCGGGTTCAGGCGCAGAAAGACCAGAAACGGGATCCTCGTTTACGGCCTGCGGCTCAAAACGGGTCAGGATTTTCTGGACTGATTCCCCATGTGTGCAGGTCGAGAAGGTCTCCATACAAAAGTCCCTATAGAGAAGAATCAAGCATCCATAGAGGGGTTTTAGGAAAAGACCATCGAGACCTGCACACCTCGGGTTCTTCAAGGAGGAATGCATGAACGAAAAGGACATAGAACGAAAACTCGTCGTGACGGTAAAAAGCGCGGGCGGGATCGCGCCGAAGCTCGTCTCACCGGGATTCGCGGGCATGCCCGACCGCCTCATCCTGCTGCCCGGCGGGCATATGGCGTTCGCTGAACTGAAGGCACCCGGGCAGAAGCCGAGACCGCTTCAGCTGTCACGCCACCGGCTCCTTCGGAAGCTGGGATACCGGGTCTATGTGATCGACAACGCAGACGAGATCGGAGGGATGCTGGATGAACTTCAAACCCCATGACTACCAGAGATACGCCATCGACTACATCGAGACGCATCCGGCCGCCGCGGTCCTTCTGGACATGGGCCTTGGCAAGACGGTGATCAGCCTGACGGCCATCTCCGACCTCCTGTTCGACAGCTTCCTGGTCCACCGCGTCCTGGTCATCGCGCCGCTCCGAGTGGCGAGGGACACCTGGCCCGCGGAGATCAGAAAATGGAAGCACCTGTCCGGCCTCACCTACGCCGTCGCGGTCGGGACCGCCAGAGAGCGGAAAGCCGCCCTCCTTCAGAGAGCGGACGTCACGATCGTCAACCGGGAGAACCTCGTCTGGCTGATCGACGGCTCCGGCGTCCCGTTCGATTACGACATGGTGGTCGTCGACGAGCTCTCGTCCTTCAAGAACCACAGGTCCAAGCGCTTCAAGGCGCTCATGAAGGTCCGCCCCACGGTGAAGAGAATCGTCGGCCTCACCGGCACCCCTTCCTCCAACGGTCTCATGGACCTGTGGGCGGAGTTCAGGCTCCTCGACCAGGGGGCACGGCTCGGACGGTTCATCGGCCAGTACCGGCTGGACTACTTCGTCCCGGACAAGAGGAACGGCGCGACCGTCTACTCCTACAAGCCGCTGCCCGGCGCCGAGGACGCGATCTACCGGCGGATATCCGACATCACGATCTCGATGAAATCCACCGACCACCTGAGGATGCCCGAGCTCATATCCACGGAATACGAGGTGCGGCTGTCCGGGGAGGAACGCACACGGTACGAGGCATTGAAAAGCGATCTCGTCCTCCGGCTCCACGGTGACGAGATCACCGCAGCGAACGCAGCGGCGCTCACCGGCAAGCTCGCACAGCTCTCGAACGGAGCCATCTATTCGGACGACGGGAGGATCATCGAATTCCATGACCGGAAGCTCGACGCCTTGGAGGACATCATCGAATCCATGAACGGCAGGCCCCTGCTGGTCGCCTACTGGTTCCGGCATGACCTGGAGAGGATCCGGAAACGGTTCGACGCACGGGAGATCAGATCATCCGGGGACATCACGGACTGGAACGCCGGAAGGATCCCCATCGGGCTGATCCACCCCGCCTCCGCAGGACACGGGCTGAACCTTCAGGACGGCGGAAGCACCCTCGTCTGGTTCGGGCTCACCTGGAGCCTCGAGCTCTACCAGCAGACGAACGCACGGCTCTGGAGGCAGGGCCAGAAAAGCCGGACCGTCGTCATCCAGCACATCGTCGCAAAGGACACCATCGACGGGCGGATCCTCGCCGCCCTGCAGCGCAAGGACAAGACGCAGTCGGCCATGATCGACGCGGTGAAGGCGGTGATGCGATGACAGACCCATACGAGGATCTGGCGAACGTCATCGTGCTGCAGGCCGCCAAGGATTACAGGAAGGCGCTGAAGACCCTGCGCATGTATCCGAAAAGCCGGTCGGCGAAGGCGGACAAGGACGAACTGGAGCGATTCTTCCGCTCCCCGTGGTATGCGTGCCTGACCCCGGTCGACGGCGAGCTGCTGATCCAGAAACTTCAGAAGGAGGTGGAACCATGACGCCGAAACAATACCTGATGCAGGCCAAGCATCTGGACGCGCTGATCGACGCCCGCCTCCGCGAGATCGACTACTGGAGGGACATGTCCACCAGCATCTCCGGCCCGCGGTTCGACGGCATGCCGCACAGCCCGAACCGTCCGGCTGACGCGGGCTTCGTCCGCTGCCTTGAGAAGGTCTCGGAGATCCAGACGGATGTCGAGCGGAAGGTGGCCAAGCTCATAGCGCTCCGGGACGAGATCAACCGCCGCGTCGACACGATCGACAGCCCCGAGGAACAGCTGGTGCTGCGCTACCGGTATGTCGACAACTGCACATGGGAGGAGATCGAAAGCCTGATGAACGTGTCGGAGCGGACGGTCTTCCGCATCCACGGCAGCGCCCTGCAGCATTTCCCCATGCCGGAGAAAAGTTGACAGCCTTTGGCAGTGTCTGGCAGTGAATGGCAGCGCCCGCACGTGATATAACCATAATAGGAAAACAGAATGAAAAGCGGCAAAGCCGCATCAAGCCTCGGAAGGCCAACGCCCTCCGGGGCTTTTCTTATGCCATGGAAGGAGGCGCAGGCAATGCCAAGGAAACCAAAACGCCCCTGCCGCTACCCGGGCTGTCCGAACCTCTGCGAGGACGGCGAACAGTACTGCGACGGGCACAAGGCTTTGATGGAAAGGCACTACGAGAAGTTCACGCGCGGCTACTCGCCCGGCAAACGGTACGGCCGGCCATGGCAGCGCATCCGCACACGCTACGTCCACAAGCATCCCCTCTGCGAGGAGTGCCTGAAGCATGGACGGTACGTCGCGGTCGAGGAGGTCCACCACATCGTCCCGCTCTCGGAGGGCGGCACGAACGATGAGTCGAACCTCATGAGCCTGTGCCGTTCCTGTCATGAGAAGATCCACAAGGAACGCGGAGACAGATGACATTTATTCCGACCGGTAGGGGCGGTCAAAATCCCTGTCGCCTCTTCCAGCGGAAAACGGCGCGGGGTCTTCCGTGCGAAAAAAGCGAAAACAAACGAGGAATAGCCCGTGCGGGCTTCGAAGGAGCGAATTTTCATGGCGAAGGACGGAACTGCCAGAGGCGGTCAGCGTTTCGGGCAGGGACGCCCGAGCAAAGCGATCAAGGAAAAAATCGACTCGGGGAATCCCGGCGGCAGGAAGCTCCAGATCATGGACCTTCCCGAGCCTCCGGACATGGAAGGCCGTGAAGCGCCGGACCCGCGTGACTACATGCTCGAAAAACAGCAGAGCGGCATCGACCTGTGCGCGGCGGACGTGTTCAAGGAGACCTGGGAGTGGCTCGCGAGCCTCGGCTGCGAGAAGCTCGTCTCCCGGCAGCTCATCGACCAGTACGCGATGAGCGTCGCCCGCTGGATCCAGTGCGAGCACGCGATCTCCCGCTACTCGATGCTCTCCAAGCATCCGACCAGCGGGAAGCCCATCGCGTCCCCGTTCGTCACGATGTCGCAGAACTACATGAAGCAGACCAACCAGCTCTGGTACCAGATCTACCAGGTCGTGAAGGAGAACTGCCTGACGGATTACAACGGCGCGGACGTGCAGGACGACGTGATGGAACGACTGCTCCGCGCAAGAAAGGGACTATAAGACATGAACACACAAAGACTGGAACAGGTGCCGGTCGACAAGCTGGTGCCTTATGCGAGAAACGCGAGAACACACTCGAAGGAGCAGATCGCGCAGCTCAGGGCATCCCTACGCGAGTTCGGATTCGTCTCCCCGGCGGTCATCGACCAGAACTACAACATCCTCGTCGGCCACGGCAGGATCATGGCCGCCCGCGAGGAAGGCTACCAGACCGTGCCCTGCGTGTTCGCCGAGGATCTCACCGAGGCGCAGAAACGCGCGTACATCCTCGCGGACAACCAGCTCGCCCTGAACGCCGGATGGGACGAGGACATGCTCTCCGTCGAACTGTCCGACCTCAAGGACCAGTCCTTCGACCTGTCGCTTCTCGGCTTCGACGACAAGGAGCTCGAAAAGCTCCTGAACGGAAGCGACGGAAGTGACATCGAGGATGACGACTTCGACCTGACGGCCGCCCTGGAGAAGGCTTCCTTCGTGGAGCCCGGCGACGTGTGGACGGTCGGAAGGCACCGCTTGTTATGCGGCGACGCGTCCAAGCCGGAAGACGTAACCACGCTCATGGACGGCAGGCGCGCGAACCTCGTCCTGACCGACCCGCCATACGGCGTATCCTTCAAGGCGTCCGACGGGCTGACGATCCAGAACGACAGCCTCAAGGGCGAGGAGTTCTACAATTTCCTCCTCTCCGCGTTCAAGAACATGGCGGACCACCTCGAGAAAGGCGGAGCCGCCTACTGCTTCCACGCCGACACGGAGGGACTCACATTCCGGCGCGCGTTCGTCGACGCAGGGTTCCATCTCGCGGGCGTGTGCATCTGGGTGAAGAACAGCCTCGTGCTCGGACGCTCCGACTACCAGTGGCAGCATGAGCCGGTCCTCTACGGGTTCCTCCAGAACGGCAAGCACCCGTGGTACGCGGGACGCTCCGAGACGACGATCTGGAATTTCGACAAGCCCAAGCGCAACAAGGACCATCCGACCAGCAAGCCGCTCGACCTGCTCGGCTACCCGATCCAGAACTCCACACAGGAGAACGCCATCGTCCTCGACACCTTCGGCGGCTCCGGCTCCACGCTCATGGCATGCGAGCAGCTGAACCGCACCTGCATGACGATGGAGCTCGACCCGAAATACGCCTCGGTCATCCTCCGCCGCTACGTGGAGGACACCGGCGATTCTGAAGGTGTGTCTGTCGTCCGGGACGGCAAAAAGCTTCGTTATGCCGATCTCGTGAAGGAGGTCGGGCTACCGGACGGTGATTGATTTCCTTGTGTACTAAGCACAGTTTCCGCCGCGGATGACCGGAAGGTTTTCTACGCGGGAAATATCCCCGATTCGCTTGCTATTACACCTGGAAAGAGTGATGTATGGACATGCCGAAAGGCAGGAAACCACTACGAAAACGGAGGTAAGCACAATGCGAATCAGCTACAACGTGACGGGCGCACGGCGCAAGGAACTGGTCAAGGTCATCTCCGGCATCACCGGGGCCAAGGCGGTATACAAGTACATGCCGACCTGCAACTTCGAGATCGGCGGCTACACAGTCACCAAGACCGGAACGCTCGAATGGGACGACGAGGCGGACGGCGAGGAAACAGAAAAGGTCTTCAAGGCCATCGCTGACGCGGGATTCGAAGCGGGGCCGCAGGAGGCCGCGGAGCCCGACGCCGGGGAGGAGCCCGAGGACCCGGAGGAAACCGCACCGGAAGCCGAGGGAACCGGTCTCACGGTCGAGATCCCGCTGGACAAGGTCTCGGTCGGAAACCTCACGAACATCCTCGAAGCCAAGGGAAGCCTCATTAAAAAGGCGCTCGGCGTGGACGACCTCAGGTTCGAGATCAAAGAGGACCGCATCGCCTTCCCATGGTTCAACGAGCTGCCGGATGCGGCCGAGGCGAAAGCCTGCACCGAGTTCATCTCCCTGCTCTGCAGGCTCTCGAAGGAGCTCAAGCGCACCAGCAGCAGAGAGACACCGGCAACAAACGAAAAGTACGCCTTCCGCTGCTTCCTGCTCTGCCTCGGATTCATCGGATCCGAATACAAGGAAAGCCGCAGGATCCTCCTGAGGAACCTTTCCGGGAACTCCAGCTGGAAGAACGGCGCACCGGAAAAGGCCGCGGACGAGGAGGTGCGGGCATGATGACGATCAGACCAGAGCAGCTTGAAATCCTCAGAAGAACGTACCCGGAAGGGACCCGCGTGGAGCTTGTCCGGATGGACGACGTCCAGGCACCGCCCGCAGGGACGCGTGGCACGGTCTACGGCGTCGACGACACGGGGAGCCTCCTCGTCCACTGGGACGACGGCAGCGGCCTGAGCGTGATCTACGGCGAGGACATCGTGAGAAAGGCCGGTGACTGACATGGACGGGAAAGTGAAGGAACAGATCCTCAAGATCCGTGACAACGGGCTCACGAACATGTTCGACCTTCCCCGTGTGCAACGACTGGCCTTCGACCGCGGATACTACGAGCTGGTCCTCTTCATCGAGGAGCACCGCGGCGAATACGTCCGCTTCATCATGACCGGGGAATCCTGATCCCAAGAACACGGAAAGTAAGACGGACAAGCGGAAACCAGGAGGAACACATGATGGAAAAGAACAGCAGACTCGAGGAAATGCGGGAAACGGCGATCGCCTACAACACGGCGAGGGCCGTCCGGGAAAAGGACCGCGAGGCCATGATCGAGGCCGGCGACTGGGACGGCGTCAAAGCCTTCGACGAACGCGAGAAGGCCGAATTCCCATACCCGTTCACGCAGGGCGCGGTGAAGGCGCTCACCGCCTACGACCGGAGCCTGGAACGGGGCGCGGACGCATTCGAGGTCGAGGACCTCCCATGGGAGAACGAGCTCGCCGACTTCACCGCCACGCTGCGGGACGCAGGCATCACCACGATCGTGGTGACCGACCGGAGCACGGCGCTCATGGACGGCATCTACGGGCTGACGGCCCTCGGATGCAGGATGGCCGGCCTCAGGACGGTGACGCGCGCGGACGACCACCGCTTCGGAAGCAAGGAACCGGAACGCAAAAACGGCATCGAATTCAGGCTGTAAACCACACAATCCGCCGAGGCGAAACCGCCGCGGGATTGCCGCATAAATCTCCTGGAATGACTTGCTATCACGGGCGTTCAGAGTGATATATGGACACACCGAAAGGAAAACACTAGCAAACGGAGGACAGAACCATGTGGGACGAAGGAACGCTTCTGATCGACGGGACAAGCGTGAAATACTGGGTGAAGCACTACGCGGAGCCTTCCGAGGACTACGGGATCGACGGAGGCCGCATCTCGAAGATGGAGCTACGGGTCGGCGGCAGGACCACCCTGAACTACGACCGCGGCTGGGACATCGAGCCCGAGGACGAGGCAAGCCAGCTCGCCTACGCGGCTCTCCTGAAGCAGTACAACTGAGAAACACCCGGATTTTGAACATCCCGAAAGCAGAGCCGACAAGGCTCTTGCTCTCGTACCGGACAGATCATTCATGCAGACCGCCCCGGCGGTCTTTTCTTTTGCCCAAAAAGGAGGCGGACACCCATTGGCGATGCGTAAGCTCAAAGATTACAGGACGACGCGGTTCATGGAACCGACGTCACACTACGACGAGACGCTCGCGGACTACGCGGTGCTCTTCATCGAGCAGCTCTGCCACACCAAGGGCACGTGGGCCGGGAAGCCGTTCGAGCTCATCGACTGGCAGGAGCAGATCGTCCGGGATCTCTTCGGCGTGATCAAGGAGAACGGCTACCGGCAGTTCAACACCGCCTACGTGGAGATCCCGAAGAAGCAGGGAAAGAGCGAGCTTGCCGCGGCGATCGCGCTGCTTCTGGCCTGCGGGGACAACGAGGAGCGGGCCGAGGTGTACGGCTGCGCCGCCGACCGGAACCAGGCCAAGATCGTGTTCGACGTCGCGGTCGACATGGTGCGCTTCTGCCCGGCTCTCTCCAAGCGCGTGAAGATCCTCGAATCGCAGAAGCGGCTCGAATACCTGCCGACGCATAGCTTCTACCAGGTGCTGTCCGCGGATGTCGCGAACAAGCACGGGTTCAACACGCACGGCGTCATCTTCGACGAGCTGCACACGCAGCCGAACAGGAAGCTGTTCGACGTCATGACCAAGGGATCCGGCGACGCGAGGATGCAGCCCTTGTTCTTCCTCATCACCACCGCCGGGAACGACACGCACTCCATCTGCTACGAGCAGCATGAGAAGGCGCTCGACATCATGAGCGGCAGGAAGCACGATCCGACGTTCTACCCGGTCATCTTCGGCGCGGACGAGTCCGAGGACTGGACCGATCCGGAGGTCTGGAGGAAGGCGAACCCGAGCCTGGGCATCACGGTCGGGATCGACAAGGTCCAGGCCGCCTGCGAATCCGCGAAGCAGAACCCCGGCGAGGAGAACGCCTTCCGGCAGCTCCGCCTCAACCAGTGGGTGAAGCAGTCCGTCCGCTGGATGCCGATGGACAAATGGGACGCCTGCGACTTCCCGGTAAGCGAGGACGACCTCGAGGGACGCGTCTGCTACGGCGGTCTCGACCTTTCCAGCACGACCGATATCACCGCCTTCGTCCTCGTGTTCCCTCCGCGGGACGAGGACGACAGGTATGCGGTCCTCCCGTACTTCTGGGTGCCGGAGGACACGCTCGACCTCCGCGTCCGGCGCGACCACGTCCCCTACGACCTCTGGGAGAGGCAGGGCGTCCTGCAGACCACGGAGGGAAACGTCATCCACTACGGCTACATCGAGAAGTTCATCGAACGCCTAGGCGAGCGGTTCAACATCCGCGAGATCGCCTTCGACCGGTGGGGAGCCGTCCAGATGGTGCAGAACCTCGAGGGCATGGGCTTCACCGTCGTCCCGTTCGGACAGGGCTTCAAGGACATGAGCCCGCCCACCAAGGAACTCATGAAGCTCGTCCTCGAGAAGCGCATCGCACACGGCGGGCATCCGGTCCTCCGCTGGATGATGGACAACATCCACATCCGCACCGACCCCGCCGGGAACATCAAGGCCGACAAGGAGAAATCCACGGAGAAGATCGACGGCGCGATCGCCACCATCATGGCCCTCGACCGCGCGATCCGCATGGGAAACGACAATGCCGAGTCTGTCTATGACAGCCGCGGCATTCTTTTTATCTGAAACACACGGAGGACAAGCCCATGAGCATATTCAAGGGAATATTCAAAAGCCGCGACAAGCCAACGGACTCCACCGCAGGAAGCAGCTACCGCTTCTTCTTCGGAGGGACCACCTCCGGAAAGACGGTGACGGAACGCTCCGCCATGCAGATGACGGCGGTCTACTCCTGCGTCCGGATCCTTTCCGAGGCGATCGCGGGACTCCCGCTGCACCTGTACCGCTACACGGAAAACGGCAGCAAGGAAAAAGCCATCGACCACCCGCTCTACGAGCTTCTGCACGACGAGCCGAACCCCGAGATGACGAGCTTCGTCTTCCGGGAGACGCTCATGACGCACCTGCTCCTGTGGGGCAACGCCTACGCGCAGATCATACGGAACGGCAAAGGAGAGGTCATCGCGCTCTACCCGCTCATGCCGAACCGTATGAGAGTCGACCGGGACGAGAGCGGGCAGCTCTACTACGAATACCAGACCTCGCAGGACGAGGCGCACACGATGACCGGAAGCCTCGTCAGGCTCTCCCCGTACGACGTGCTCCACATCCCGGGCCTCGGCTTCGACGGGCTCGTCGGCTACTCGCCGATCGCAATGGCCAAGAACTCGATCGGCATGGCGATCGCCTGCGAGGAGTACGGCGCGAAGTTCTTCGCCAACGGCGCGACGCCCGGCGGGATCCTCGAGCACCCCGGCGTGGTGAAGGACCCGGAAAGGGTCCGGGAAAGCTGGAACACGGCCTTCGGCGGCTCCGCCAACTCCAACAAGGTGGCGGTCCTCGAGGAAGGCATGAAATACACGCCGATCTCCATTTCACCGGAGCAGGCGCAGTTCCTCGAGACAAGGAAATTCCAGATCGACGAGATCGCGAGGATCTTCCGCATCCCGCCGCACATGATCGGCGACCTTGAGAAAAGCTCGTTCAGCAACATCGAGCAGCAGCCGCTGGAATTCGTGAAATACACGCTCGACCCGTGGGTCTCCCGCTGGGAGCAGTCCATGCGCCGCGCCCTTCTCCGCCCCGAGGAAAAGAAAACATACTTCCTCAAATTCAACGTGGACGGGCTCCTGCGCGGCGACTACCAGAGCCGCATGAACGGCTACGCCACCGCACGCCAGAACGGCTGGATGAGCGCGAACGACATCCGCGAGCTCGAGAACCTCGACCGCATCCCGGCCGAGGAAGGCGGCGACCTGTACCTCATCAACGGCAACATGACCAAGCTCGAGGACGCCGGGATCTTCGCGGCCACGGCACCCAGCGAGACGGAGGAACCAGGCGAGGCACAGGAAGAACAGACAGAAGAACCACAGGAACAATCGGAGTCCGATAACCGGCTCCGGGAAAGGAGGAAACCCCTATGACAAGAAAATTCTGGCGATGGGCGCGAAACGAAACCCCGGACGGCTTCGGATCCGACCGCACGCTCTACCTCGACGGGGAGATCTCTGATGAGACCTGGTACGGCGACGAGATCACCCCACGGGCCTTCAAGGACGAGCTCAACTCCGGCAAGGGCGGCATCACCCTCTGGATCAACTCGCCCGGCGGAGACGTCTTCGCAGCCGCGCAGATCTACAACATGCTGATGGACTACCCGTACGACGTGACCGTCAAGATCGACGCGCTCGCGGCATCCGCCGCATCCGTCATCGCGATGGCCGGGACGAAGGTCTGCATGAGCCCCGTCGCGATGCTCATGGTGCATAACCCCGCGACCATCGCGATCGGCGACAGCGAGGAGATGCAGAAAGCCATCGACATGCTCTCCGAGGTCAAGGAAAGCATCTTGAACGCCTACGAGCTCAAGTCCGGACTGTCCCGGAACAAGATCTCGAAGCTCATGGACGCCGAGACCTGGATGAACGCACGGGAGGCAAAGAAGCTCGGATTCGCCGACGAGATCCTCTTCACGGACGGCACCGAGCCCGCCGAGGAGGGCGACAAGGAGACGGACGGCGGCACGGAGACCGGGATGCTTTTCTCGCGGAAGGCCGTCACCGACTCGCTTCTTTCCAAGCTCATCCCGAAACGCACACCTGTGCAGAAAGACACGAAACCGGCCGTCAAAGCCGCAGATCTACGGAAGCGCCTGTCGCTTCTCAGCCACTGACAATGAAATGGAGGAATCTGAAATGACCAAGATCATGGACCTTATGGAAAAAAGAGCCAAGGCGTGGGACGCCGCGAAGAACTTCCTCGACACCCACTCCGACAATGGCGGCAACGTGTCCGCGGAGGACGCCGCCACCTATGACAGGATGGAAAAGGAGGTCACCGACCTCACGCACGACATCGAACGCCTGCAGCGCCAGGAGCAGATCGACAGGATGCTCTCCCAGCCGACCTCCGCGCCGCTCACCGGGAAACCGGGGGCAAAGGACGAGCCGGACGACAAGCCGGGAATCGCGTCCAAGGCGTACAAGACCGCGTTCTGGGATTCCATCCGCAAGCGCAACTGGTACGACGTCAAGAACGTCCTCGAGGCCGGGACCGACGCGAACGGCGGCTACCTCGTGCCGGACGAATACGAGAGGCAGCTCGTGCAGGCGCTGACCGACGAGAACTTCTTCCGCTCCATCGCCCACGTCATCCAGACCGACAGCGGCACGCACACCATCCCGATCGTCGCATCCCACGGGACGGCGAGCTGGATGGAGGAGAACGGCCTGTATCCGGAATCCGACGAGACCTTCGACCAGATCACGCTGTCCGCGTACAAGCTCGGCACCGCCATCAAGGTGTCCGAGGAGCTGATGAACGACTCCGTCTTCGACCTCGAGAGCTACATCTCCACCGAGTTCGCGCGGCGCATCGGTGCCGCCGAGGAGGAGGCGTTCCTTGTTGGCGACGGCCAGAAGAAGCCGGAAGGCGTCTTCACCAAGGCCAAGGCGACCGACGGGGCGACCACGGAGATCGCGAACACGAACATCACCTTCGACCAGATCATGGACGTGTTCCACTCCCTGAGAAGCGTGTACCGCAACCGCGCAATCTGGATCCTGAACGACTCCACCGTCAAGGCGCTGCGCAAGATCAAGGACAGCAACGGGAACTACATCTGGCAGCCGAGCGTCGTCGCAGGCCAGCCGGACACCATCCTCAACCGCCCGTACCAGACGAGCATCTACGCGCCGGAGCTTGCGGCCGGGAACGTCCCGATCCTGTTCGGAGACTTCTCCTACTACTGGATCGCCGACCATCAGGGACGCTCCTTCAAGCGCCTGTCCGAGCTGTATGCGGCGAACGGGCAGATCGGCTTCCTCGCCTCCGAAAGGGTCGACGGCAAGCTCATCCTGCCGGAGGCCGTGCGCGGCCTCTCCGTCAAGGCATCCGCCTGATACGCGCTCCGGACATCACCACACGGGCATCTCCGGTTCTCCCGGAGGTGCCTGATTTATTCATGGAGGCGCCTTATGGAAGTGACGCTTGACGAAGCGAAAACCTATCTCCGGGTCAGTTCCTCCGATGAGGACGAGCTGATCACGAATCTCATCGCATCCGCGACAGGCATCGTGCAGGACATCGCCCGTTTCTCCGACGAGGAATGGGAATCAAGCGAGGAGAGGACCCTCATCCGCATGCGCATCGCCATCCTCTACACCGTGGCGTATCTCTACGAGCACCGTGAGGAGGCGGACCACAGCCAGCTGAACCTCACGCTCCGCGCGCTGCTCTTCGGCGTCAGGAAGGAGGGCTTCTGATGAACATCGCCGCCCTCCGCGTCCCCGTGACCTTCCAGAAGAACACGGTCACGGTCGACAAATACGGAAACCACACCGCCAAATGGACGGACTACTTCACATGCCACGCCACCATCGGCACGCAGACCGGCACCGAGTCGACCGGCGAGATCATCAGCCCCGAGGAGTCCCTCGACTTCACCTGCCGCTGGTGCTCCGAGCTCGCCGCGGTCGAATCCACGAAATACCGGATCCTCGCCGAAGGCAGGACCTACAACATCACCTACGTGAACCCGATGGGCTACAAACGAAACTCGATCAAATTCAACTGCAAGCTGGAGAAAGGCACATGAGCAGGAACACGTCGATCGACGACATGGGCTCCGCCATCATGGCGGAGCTCGGGAAATACGCGGAACTCGCGGCGGACGACCTGAAGGACGCCGTGAAGGAAACGGCGAAATCCATCCGCAAGGACATCCAGGACAACGCCCCGGTGGACACAGGGAAATACAAGAAATCATGGTCTGTGAAGAACGTCCACGAGGACTCCGAATCCATCGACCTCGTCGTGCACTCGAGGAACCGCTACCAGATCGCCCACCTGCTCGAACACGGGCACGCCAAGCGAGGCGGCGGAAGGGTCGCCGCACGGCCCCACATCGCAAGCGCCGAGCAGCGCGGCAACGAGAAGCTCGCCGAGACCATCGAAAGCAAGCTGAAAGGATGACATGCCATGACATTCGAGGAAACAAAAGCGATGATCGAGGAGACCGGGCTTCCCGTCGCCTACGACCACTTCGCCGAAGGCGAGTCCCCGGACCCGCCCTTCATCTGCTTCCTGTTCCCGGGAAGCGACAACCTGTTCGCTGACGATGCGGTCTTCCAGAAGATCGACGAGCTCAACATCGAGCTCTACACGGACAGGAAGGACCCCGAGACGGAAACCGTGGTCGAGGACATCCTCGCCGCGCATGAGCTCCCCTTCGAGAAATCGGAGGTGTGGATCGCGGATGAGCGGATGTACGAGGTCCTGTACCAGACACAGATCATAGGAGGTTAACAGATATGGCTAACAAGAGAAACAAGGTCAAGTTCGGCCTCAGGAACTGCCATTACGCAATCGCGACGCTCGCCGAGGACGGCACGGCCACGTTCGGCACGCCCGTCGCCATGCCCGGCGCGGTATCGCTCTCCCTTGACGCGGAGGGCGACAACGACCCGTTCTACGCGGACGACTCCGTGTACTACATGGTCTCGAACAACAACGGGTATTCCGGCGACTTCGAGCTCGCCCTCATCCCGGAGAGCTTCCTCACGGACGTGATGCACGAGACGGAGGACGCCAACGGCGTCATCGCCGAGAACAAGGACGTGGAGCCGGAGCATTTCGCCCTCCTCTTCGAGTTCTCCGGCGACCAGCGGAAGATCCGCCACTGCATGTACTACTGCTCGGCGACCCGCCCGTCCGTGTCCGGCTCCACGAAGGAGGACTCCACGGACGTGCAGACGGAGACCCTTTCCCTCACCGTGTCCCCGCTGCCGTCCGGACTCGTGAAGGTCAAGACCGGCACGAACACCACCGACGCCGTGTACAACGCGTGGTACGACAAGGTCTACGAGCCTTCCGCGACCGCGGCATCCTCATCCACGGGTTCCTCGTCCACGAGCGGCACGAGCGAGTGAGGTAAGAACACATGGCAGTGACAAAGACCATCGACGTTGACGGCAGGCAGGTGACGTTCCGCGCGTCCGCCGCGATCCCGAGGCTCTACCGGAACAAGTTCCACAGGGACATCTACCGCGACCTGAGCGAGCTGCAGAAAGGCATCGACGAAAGCGACGCCGAAAACTCCAGCCTCGACACGTTCAGCCTCGAACTGTTCGAGAACATCGCGTGGCTCATGGCGAAGCACGCGGACAAGACCGTCCCGGACACCCCGGAGGAATGGCTGGACGAGTTCGGCACGTTCTCGATCTACGAGATCCTCCCGCAGATCATCGAGTTGTGGGGGCTCAACACCGAGCAGCAGGTGACCGTTAAAAAAAAACGGCATGCGACAGAACGGGAAATGACGACCCCGCTCTTCCTGCTCCGCTGCGTGCAGATCGGGCTCTCCATCTCCGAGCTCGACCTCCTGACGATCGGCACCGTCAACGACATGTACGCGGAGATGAGCAACGACGACTGGGACTACCCGGAAATCGCGACACAGGAAATGATGGACAGATTCTAAGGAAGGAGGCTTCGTATGGCTGACAGAATCAAAGGCATCACGGTCGAGATCGACGGCGATACGACCGGTCTTTCGAAGGCGCTGTCCGGCGTCAACAAGGAAATCCGAAACACCCAGTCCCAGCTCAAGGACGTGAACAAGCTCCTGAAGCTCGACCCGACCAACTCCGAACTCATCGCACAGAAGCAGAAGCTCCTCTCACAGGCGGTGACGGAGACCAAGGACAAGCTCACGCAGCTCAAGTCCGTGCAGGACCAGATGGACGAGGGCCTCAGGAACGGCAGCGTCACACAGGAGCAGTACGACGCATGGCAGCGCGAGATCATCGCCGCCGAGCAGGAACTCAAGAACCTCGAAAAGGAAGCGAAGGACACCGACTCCTCCATCTCCGCAACCCTGAAGGAGACCGGCTCTAAGATGCAGGAGGTCGGCGGCAAGATCAGCGGCGTCGGGGAGTCCCTCTCCAAGGGCGTGACCGCGCCCATCACCGCCATCGGCGCGGCTTCCCTTGCCGCGTTCAGCGAGGTGGATTCCGGACTCGACATCGTGACGCAGAAAACCGGCGCGTCCGGGCAGGCACTCGAGGACATGCAGCAGAGCGTCAAAAACCTCGCGACCCGGATCCCGACGGACTTCGAGACCGCGGGCGCCGCCGTCGGCGAGGTCAACACGAGGTTCGGGCTCACCGGTCAGGCATTGGAGGACCTGTCCGGAAAGTTCATCAAGTTCGCCCAGCTCAACGACACGGACGTATCCACCTCCGTCGACAACGTCTCCTCCGTCCTGAACGCGTTCGGGCAGTCCACGGACGACGCGGGCGACCTCCTCGACGCGCTCAACGCCACCGGGCAGGCGACCGGGATCTCCATGGACACGCTGGCGAACGACCTGTCGCAGAACGCCGCGCAGTTCAAGGAGATGGGGCTCACCGCCCAGCAGGCCGCCGGATTCATGGGCATGGTCGAGATGTCCGGCCTTGACACCTCCACGGCGATGGCCGGACTCAAGAAGGCCATGAAGAACGCCGCGGACGACGGCATGACCCTCGACGACGCGCTCAAGGGCTTCTCCGAGACGATGAACTCCAACAAGTCGGACACCGAGAAGCTGCAGGCCGCCTACGACCTGTTCGGAAGCAAGGCGGGCGCGTCCATCTACAACGCCGTGCAGAGCGGGAAACTCAACCTCGACGACCTGTCCGGAACGCTCGGCGCCTTCTCCGGCAGCGTGGAGAACACCTTCAACGAGACGCTCGACCCGATCGACCAGTTCCAGATGACCCTGAACTCCCTGAAGGAAGTCGGGGCGGACATCGGAAACAGCCTAGCAACCGTCCTCCAGCCGGTCCTGCAGGACATCTCCGCCGCGCTCCAGAGGTTCGCGGACGTCTGGAACACCATCCCCGGACCCGTGCAGGAGACCATCGTGAAGATCGCGCTCGTCGCCGCGGCCGTGGGGCCCGTGCTCATCGTCGTCGGAAAGCTGATCACATCCGTGGGGACGATCCTCGCCGTCATCCCGAAGGTCACAACAGCGATCACCGCGGTGAAGACCGTCATGACCGGGCTCAACGCGACCATGGCCGCGAACCCGATCGGCCTCATCATCACCGCCATCGGGCTTCTCGTCGCCGCGTTCATCTACCTGTGGAACAACTGCGAGAGCTTCCGGAACTTCTGGACCGGCTTCTGGGACAGCATCCAGCAGGTCGCGGTCACGGTGTTTACGGCGATCAAGGACTTCTTCACGACGATCTGGACGGCGATCACCAGCGTGTTCACCACCGCCGTGAACGGAATCAGCACCTTCTTCTCCGGCGCATGGAACGGCATCAGGACCGTCGTCGAAACGGTCATGAACGCGATCAGCATCGTGATCCAGACCATCTGGAACGGCATCACATCGTTCCTCACGACCATATTCACGGCGATCCAGACCGTGGTGACGACCTACTTCAACATCTACAAGACGGTGATCACGACGGTTCTCACCGCCATCCAGGCCGTGGTCAGCACCATATGGAACGCGATCAAGACCGTGATCACCACCGTCGCGGGCGCGATCGGCACCGCCGTCTCCACCGCATGGAACGCCATCAGGACCACGACCAGCACCATCTTCAATGGCGTGAAATCCGTCGCGACCTCGATATGGAACGGCATCCAGTCGACCGTGATGACCGTCGTGAACACGATGAAGAGCGGAATCACCGGAGCGTTCAACGCGATCAAGAGCACGATCTCCGGGATCCTGAACGGCATCAAGGGCACGTTCTCCTCCGTGTTCAACGGCATCTGGAGCTTCGTCTCCGGGATCGTCGGAAAGCTCAAGAGCGTCTTCAACTTCAACTGGAGCCTGCCGAAGATTAAGCTCCCGCACTTCTCCATAACCGGAAGCTTCAGCCTGAACCCGCCGAGCATCCCGCGCTTCTCCGTCTCCTGGTACAAGAAGGCGATGGAAGGCGGCATGATCCTGAAGGACGCGACGATCTTCGGAGAGTCGAACGGCACGCTTCTTGGCGGAGGCGAGGCCGGGGACGAGGCCGTCGTCGGCACAGGCTCCCTTCGCTCCATGATCCGCGACGCCGTGAGCGACGCCTCCACGGGCAGCAACGGCCCGCTCATCAACATCGAGACGATGAGCGTCAGGAGCGACGACGACATCCGCAGAATCTCGCAGCAGCTCAACACGCTGCTCGTGGGAAGCCGCCGCGCGAAAGGAACGGTGATCTAAATGGGATTCAGATTCAACGGACGGACATCCCAGAGCTTCGGCCTCGCCACACGGCAGACGAAGGAAAACAGGATGCCGGACTTCACCAACAACACGGTCACCGTCCCGGGACGCGAGGGCGTGTTCGACTTCGGCGAGACCATCGGCGAACGCAAGATCGAGATCTCCTGCTTCATCCCGCCCGGGAAAACGGATGAGGAATTCCTCGCCCGGAAGGACGAGATCATCGCGTGGCTGAACCCGGACAACGGCCTCAAGGACCTCATCCTCGACAAGGAGCCCGGACGCGTGTACCGGGCAAGGCTCGAGGGAGGATTCTCCTTCGACAAGGCCGTGCGGAACTCCTGCACCTTCGACCTCACGTTCCTGTGCCCCGACCCGTACGCCTACGCCGAGGCGGACGAGACCTACGAGTTCACCGAGCCCGGCGCCTATACGGTGAGCCGGAGCCTCGGGAACGCGGACTCCCTCCCGGTCTACTCGCTCACGGCGGAGCTCACCAGCAGCAGGAAGGCCGTCATCACGACGAACGGCAAGGCGCTCGAAATAAGCGGAAAGCTAGCCAAGGACGAGATCCTCGTGATCGACTCCTCGCTCATGACGGCGAAGGTCACGGATACGGACGGGAACACGCTCCGGAACGGCCTGCCGCTCATCGACAGCCTGGATTTCCCGGAGCTCAGCCCCGGGGAGAACACGCTCGTGATCGACGCGGACAGCAGCACGACGAAGGTCGTGAAGCTGATGAACACGCAGGACGCGTTCACCGGACAGGTGCCCTCCTCATGGGGAGCGGACGGCCTGTGGCGGTTCAACGAATCCGAACCTGACTCGGACACGAGCCTCGCGGACTCCTCCGGGAAAGGCCGGAACGCCGTGATCAGCGGCTGGAGCGGCACGACCGCGAGCCTTCCGGCGGGCCACCTCGGACGGTCCTTCCGGATGAACATCAACGACCCGTCGACCGAGAAGACCTACCTCAAGGTCACGAACGACGGCACGATCTTCCAGACGCTCGGCGAAACGATTGCCGTCGGCGGATGGTTCATGCCGACCACCTACTCGGTCGGAAACACGTTCTGCCCGCTCTTCAACACGCGCTACGGCCCGGGCCAGCCGATCCTCTACCTGTCGCTCCTGTCAGGGAAGCCGAGGATCATGCTCTACGACTCGTCCGGCACGCTGATCCTCGACAAGTCCGTGACGCCGTCCTTCACGCTGGAGAACGCCGCCTGGTATTTCATCGCCTGCCTCATCAAGCCGGTTGCCAGGACCGCCCAGTACATCCTCGGCAGCCGGAGCGCCGGCGCGATCTGGCAGTCCGACGTCCTCGGTTTCACCGGGACACTCAACGCGTCCTGCACTGCGGACCTCGTCTGGGGCATGCACGCCGACTCCTACTGGTACGCGGGGAACTTCGACGACTGGTTCCTCGACTGCGACTCCCGCCTCACCGCGGACGACATTTCCCTGTGGCTTCGGGAATCCCTGTCCGCGAACGCCGCGGACTCCGACGCCAGCGTGGACGGGCTCACGACGGAGAACGTCGTGACCCTGAAAGCCACGAGCGGCGCATACCCCGAATCCGGGACGCTCACCACGGCGTGTACAAGCTATGGGATAAGCGGCACCTGCCTCGTCGCACTGGACGCGGATCTTCCTGACGGGACCGGGATCACCACAGAGACCTCCACCTCGGACGACCTTGCGACCTGGAGCGACTGGGCGGCGCCCGGGGATGACGGAAGCGTCAAGTCCGCGGCGGGAGAATACATCCGCTTCCGGCTCACGCTCACGACAACCGACACAAGCAAAACCCCGACGCTCAAGGGGATCAACCTGTCCGTTCCCGGGGAATCGGCATTCAAAAAACTCGTCATCATGGCACGAAGCAGATGGAGGTGACAGCAAATGGCAGACCAGACAAACCTCGTCGTCATGGACAACGACGACAACCCGGAGGCCGTGCTCGAAAACGCCTACGACATCATCGTCACCGGCGAGATCAACGGCATCGACACGCTGGAATTCAACCTCCCGTTCCGCGACGGCAAACGACAGTATCTCGAAAACGAAAAACAGCTCTCCGTCGGAGGCGACACCTACCGCATCCGCACGATCACGGACGAGAAGAACGAGCAGGGCACCGCCATCACCTCCGTGTACGCGGAGGCCGCGTTCTACGACCTCGGGTTCTCCGTGAAGAAAACGGAGCGGACCTTCAACGCGGACACGGCGGACGTCCCGATCGTCTACGCGCTCAAGGACACCGGCTGGACGCTCGAGACCGTCAACGTGCGCACGAAGCGCACCTGGACCTCCACGGAGAAAAACGCCCTCGCGGTCCTGAGGAAGGTGCAGGACCTGCACGGCGGCGACCTCATCTTCGACAACAGGAACAGGACCGTGAGCCTGCTGACCTTCAGCGGCACGGACTCCTGCGCGCTCTTCTGCTACCGGAAGAACATGAAGTCCATCAAGCGCGTCATCGACACGCAGAGCCTCATCACAAGGCTCTACGCCTACGGCAAGGACGGCATGACCTTCGCGTCCATCAACGACGGCAAGGAGTACGTCGAGGACACCACGTACACGGACGAGATCCGCATATCCACGCTCGACTGCTCGAACTTCACGAACCCCTACCAGATGCTGGAGTACGCCACCATGCGTCTCGCCGACTACGCCGCGCCGCGCGTCTCCTATGTGCTGAACGCGATGGACCTCTCCGCCCTCACCGGCTACGGGCACGAGACATGGAAGCTCGGCGACATCGTGACCGTGAAGGACGACGAGCTCGGCCTTTCCATCAAGACAAGGATCGTCCGCCGGGAATACAACCTGCGCGAACCGTGGAACACCGTGCTCGAACTGTCGACCACGCTCCGGGAGCTCGGCGACTCCTCCTCGCAGTGGGACGCGGCAGCCGACACGCTCGCCGGGGCGAACCTCGTCGACAGCCAGGAAATGAAGGACCTCGTCCCGTTCAACCATCTGAAGAATTCACGGGCGGACTCCGGCCTTTCCTACTGGGAGAACTCCGGGTTCGAGGTGGATGCGGAGAACGGCGTCTCCGGGACGGCCTCCTTCAAATGCGAAGGAGCGCTCGGCACCACGAAAAGCCTGACGCAGACCGTGACCCCCGCGAACCGGGACAGCTACACCTTCTCCTGCCAGATCGCATCCGAGAATCTCACGATGGGCGACGACGGGCAGGTCGGCGTGGAAGTCACCTTCGAATACGAGGACGGGACGACGGAGACACGGTTCATCGACCTGATGTAATGGAGGAACACGGATGGCTTCATTCTCACATGTGGCGCAGGCGGTCTCCCCGCAGAACGGACCTGTCAGCAAAATACGGGTCCGCGTCTGCGTGACCGACTGCACCGGAACCATCAACATCACGGACATGCTCCTTCAGGGCGGCTCCATCGCGACCGGCTGGGTCGGGCATGTCAGCGAGATCAAGTGGACGGAGGACGGTGAGTGATCATGCCGGTATTCACACGGTTCACGGAAACCATCGAGAAAAAGGAAAAGAAACGCATCGTCAGTATCACGGTGAAACCACAGGCGGCGGACTGCACGGGGACGGTCTGGTTCACCGATCTCATGCTGCAGGAAGGAGACCGCCTCTCCGGATACGTCGCCAACACCGAAACACTCCAGAAGACATATGCGACCGGCGACGAGTACGCGGTCTCCGGGAAACGCTTCTACAACGGCATCGTCCGTGGAAGCATGACCTGCATCATCTTCAACCTCGGCAAGACCACCGCCGGGCTCGACTGGAAGATCACGCCTAATCAAAACATGAAGGCGGGAAGCATCAACCTCTCCCTTGGAGCGGGCGCGCACAAGGCGGTCTTCACCGACGCTTCCAGTGCAGGTGACAAGCTGTCCCTGCTTGCGTCGACAAGGGAATGCCTGAAAAACGGCTCGGCCACTTCGAAGGATGGGTTCTTCCAGTACTCCGCCGCCGGGGACAGCAAGCACCCGGTGACGGTCGAGGACAGGAAATCCGCGCGGCTCCACGTGGAGTTCCGGGAAATGGAGGACGGTGATCTTATATGAGCCTGGACGTACTCAAGGGAAGAAAATGCATGGTCTGGACGTTCATGGGGAACACGAGGATGTACACCGCGCTCAAGAACTACGGGGACCGCCTGTCACAGGTCGGTCTCTTCTCCTTCAAGGTGGATGCCACCGGGACGATCACGGAATCCGGCGTGGCGATCAGCGACATGCTCACCTACGTGAACAAGTACCCGCACATCACGTGGCTCCTGACCGTGCGGAACGACGGGACCTCCAGCGTGTTCACCGCGCTCCGGGAGAACACGGACGGCGCGCAGGACAAGTTCCTGACGGAGCTTGTGCGGATCATGGGGAAATACCCGTGGTGCGACGGCGTCGACATCGACCTCGAACGGGGCGGCGACTACTCCACGCACGCCAAATCCACCGCCCTGTTCCACAACATCTGGAACACGGTCAAAGCCTACGACAGCACGAAGAAGGTCAACATCTGCCTTCCCGGCATGAACGCGGTGAACGGCTCGGTCGGCGGCGAGAACTGGTGCGTCTACGCGGATCTCAACGCGTACTGCGACACGGCGGCCATCATGAGCTACGGCATGGCATGGGCGGGATCCGCCCCCGGGCCGGTGTCCCCGAAGGACTGGCTGGACGGTATCTACGACTACGCCTCCCGCGTCATGACGTCGGAGAAGGTGTTCATGGGGCTTCCCGCCTACGGCTGGAACTGGCAGATCTATGACACGCCGGAGAACCTCGGCGAGACCTACCGTGGCGTCTCCAATACCTACTACGCGGCAAAGAACTGGATGACAGGCAAGTACAACTTCACGGACGACAGCGCGCCGCAGCCGTTCATCCCGATCCTCGCGTACTGGGACGACTACAACAAGGTGCCATACGCCTTCCCGCAGGTCTACGACTTCATGGAAGGCCGCGACGCCACGAGCTACGAATACCCGCTGCTGAACGGCACCTACAACCGGCATCATTACCTGACCGCCTACGGCAAGCAGCAGCAGGCCACGTTCGGCACGATCCACGTGGACCATGACGGGACGCCGGACAGCCACGCGGGCATCGTCTCCAGCGAAAACGGCATCGCCGTCATGGGCGACGACGGGAGCGCGACCTACCGCTTCACCATCCCGGCCTCCGGGACCTACGACATCGCCGTGAAACTCTGCTACCCCTTCTGGGACAAGAACGGCATCTACGTGTCGATCGACGGAGCGCAGAGGCATTTCACCGAATCCCGCCTGTGGTGGCCATACTGGAGAAGCACCTTCTGGGCAAGCCTCGCGGACGGGATGACGCTCTCCGCCGGGTCGCACACCATCACGGTGTCGGTCGATGCGAAAGGCGTGCAGTTCTACGGCTTCCGCGTCTGCTCGGAATTCTCCGAAGCGCCGTCCGCGGGCTCCGCATCCTTCATGCTCTCGCCGAGGAAGTTCATCGACGTGGACGGCAACGAATGCCAGCCGGACAAGGGATTCAAGCTCACGACCGAGGCGCTCCGCAGGAAACCCGACTCCGCGCTCATCTGGTACGCGGACTTCGAGGACTACGGCATGCTCGACACCGGATACTGGCAGACCCTGTCCGGCTCGTGGAAGATCTGGCGCGAGGACGAATACTCCGAGCAGCGTGTCTACTCCCAGCTTGACGGAAGCGGGAAATTCGCATGGAACTACGACGGTTTCCGTGACATCCACCTGCGGGCGCGGCTCGCGTTCCCGTCCGGAAGCAAAGGCCGCGCAGGGGTCTTCTGCGGAAGCCTGTTCTGCTGCCTCGACTATGACACGCAGGCCGTGGAGCTGTGGAACAGAAGCACGAAACTCGGAAGCTACAGCCAGGGCATCAGCCAGACAAGAACGGCCGACCTCCGGACCGATCCCACGATGTACACCATCGAGATGCGGATCCGGGGAAGCACGGTGCGCGTCTACTCCGGCGCGTCCTACACGCTCCGATTCACCGCGAGCGTCAGCGGATTCACCGGCGGCGAGGCCGGATACCAGAGCGACAGCCGGACCGTGTGCGAACTTCTCCGCATGGGCGACGCATGGACCTACGAGCCATACGAGCGCTTCGACGTCACCTTCCCGGACGGCACCGTCACGCAGTACGGCAGGATCAGCCGCACAAACTGCACATGGGACGACGAGTTCCAGGTGTTCACGCTGACCTCCGACATGGAGGAGCCCGCCACGAGAAGCGAATCCATCTCCATGGACTACGAGTTCCACCACTCAGGCCAGCTCAGCCTCGAATGCGGAAACGACTACACGGTCACCATCACGCCACGGGACATCAACATCTGGCTGTCACGCCTGTTCCTCGGCGACGCCGACGGATTCTCGATCCTCTACTACCAGGACGCCGACTCACTCGTCTACTGGGCGAACCAAGCCGCCTACCGCTGGGGACTCCGCGGGATCGCGATCTGGTCCCTCGGGCAGGAGGACCTCAGGCTCTGGGAGGCGCTGCCGAGGCAAACCGGATAACAGAATACGGATACCAGCACCCATGGCTACCCGCGGCCGCGCGGACGGCCTTTTTTCATGCCAATTTTCAAAGGAGGTTACACATGAAGGAATTCTGGTCAATCATCCAGCTCATCCTCGCCGGTGTCGGCGGATGGCTCGGCTACTTCCTCGGAGGCTGCGACGGACTCCTTGTAGCGCTCATCATCTTCGTGGTCTGCGACTACATCACCGGCGTGCTGTGCGCCATCGCGGACAGGAAGCTCTCCAGCGCCGTCGGCTTCAAGGGAATCTGCCGCAAGATGCTGATCTTCAGCCTGGTCGGCATCGCCAACATCCTCGACATCCACGTGCTCGGCCACGAAGGGGTCCTGAGGACGGCGGCCATCTTCTTCTACATCTCGAACGAAGGGCTCTCACTCACCGAAAACGCCGCCCACCTCGGCCTTCCGGTGCCAGAGAAACTCAAGAACGTACTCGAACAACTGCACGATAGAAACGACAAGGAGGAACAATAACATGGCCATCAAGGGAATCGACGTAAGCCACTGGCAGGGAAACATCGACTGGGCGAAGGTGAAGGCATCCGGAATCCAGTTCGCCATCATCAAGGCCGGAGGCTCGGATGACGGCTTCTACACGGACAGCAAATGGGAGGCCAACTACAAGGACGCGAAGGCGAACGGCATCGCGGTCGGTGCATACTACTTCGTCGGACCGAAATGCGTGAACGCCACCGCCGGGAAAGCGGACGCCGAAAGGTTCTCATCCAGCTCCTCAAAGGCAAACAGCTCGAATACCCGGTCTTCATGGACAACGAAGCGCAGCCCGCCTCGGCGAAGGCCGGGATCACGGAGGCGACGATCGCCTTCTGCGAGACGATGGAGACAGCCGGATACTTCGTCGGCATCTACGGCTCCACGGATTCCGGATTCCGCGAGAGGATGGACGACTCCAAGCTCACCGCATACACCCACTGGGTCGCGCAGTACTCCTCGAAATGCACCTACGCCGGATCCTACGGCATCTGGCAGTATTCCTCCACGGGACGCGTAAGCGGCATCAGCGGAAACGTCGACATGGACCTGTCCTACGTGGACTACCCGGCCACGATCACGGGCGGAGGCTTCAACGGATACACGAAAGGCACGACGACCGGCAGCACCCCGTCGGCAACGCCCGCGAAGAAGTCCGTGGACGAGATCGCCTCCGAGGTGATCGCCGGGAAATGGGGCAACGGTGACGACCGAAGGAACAGGCTCACCGCCGCCGGATACGACTACAACGCCGTGCAGGCAAAGGTCAACGAGAAGCTCGGAGCAGCGGCAAAGACAACCGCCGTCTACCACACGGTGAAACGCGGCGACACGCTCTCGGCCATCGCAAGCAAGTACGGCACAAGCGTCTCCGCCATCCAGAAGCTCAACAGCTCCCTCATCAAAAACGTGAATCTCATCCAGATCGGCTGGAAGATCCGCGTGAAGTAACCATCCAACCCCGTACGCCCGCAGGCGTTCCCTCACCGGAATGCCTGCGGGCCTTTTTTGTTTCCGCTCAAACCCCCGGCCCTTTCTCCAGTGGAAAGCGACGGGAGGTGTTTTCATGAACACAGAGCAAAAGGAACAAATACGACGCCTTCGCAGGGAAGGCCATGGATATGCCGCGATAGCCCGTGCGCTCGGGCTCACCAAAAGCCAGGTGTCGGCCTATTGCAGACGGAACGACCTCACCGGAAGGCTCGCCGATCCCGATGGAGGGAATGCGCCGGGCCAGTCGTACTGCCAGTGCTGCGGGAAACCTCTCACACAGAAACCCGGTCGAAAGGAAGCGAGGTTCAGCTCCGACGCCTGCCGCCTCAGATGGTGGAACAGCCATCCCGAAAGCATCGACAGGAAGGCGTTCTACACATTCACCTGCGCCTGCTGCGGGAAATCTTTCACGGCCTATGGAAACCGCCACCGCAAGTACTGCTCCCACGCCTGCTACATCCGAGACCGGTTCAAGGGTGGTGACGGGCATGAATGACGAGCAATTCGAACGAGAAAAACTCTATCAGGCGAGCATGGAGATGTTCCGCGCGATGTTGGAACAGGGGCTCGTCACCGAGGAGGAATACGCCGTCATCGATGCCAGAATGCGCGAGAAATACAGCCCGGTGATCGGCACACTGTCACCCCGGTAACGCTTGCTATGTGTCTGTTTCAGAGTGATATATGGACAAGACGAAAGGAGTGATACCATGCCGAAAATCACAAAGATAGAGCCGAAGGTCAAGGCTCTTCCGGCGCGGAAAAAGGTGGCGGCATACGCCCGCGTGTCCATGGAGACCGAACGGCTTCACCACTCCCTTTCCGCGCAGGTAAGCTACTACTCGGAGCTGATCCAGAAGAACCCGGAATGGCAGTACGCGGGCGTCTACGCCGATGAGGGCATCAGCGGAACCGGCACGGCGAAACGTCCGGAATTCCAGAGAATGCTCGACGACTGCGAGGCCGGGAAGATCGACATCGTCCTCACCAAGAGCATATCGAGATTCGCCCGGAACACGGTCGACCTTCTGGAAACCGTCCGCCATCTCAAGGAACTGGGCATCGAAGTCCGGTTCGAGAAGGAACACATCAACTCGCTGTCCGGGGACGGCGAGGTCATGCTGACGCTGCTCGCCTCGTTCGCGCAATCCGAATCCGAGAGCATCTCCACCAATGTGAAATGGGGCATCCGAAAGCGCATGCAGTCCGGCCTTCCCTACGCCAACGGCCATATGCAGGTGTACGGCTACCGCTGGGAAGGCGACGAGATGGTCATCGTCCCGGAAGAGGCCGCGATCGTGCGGCGCATCTACCAGAACTTCCTCGACGGGAAATCCCGGCAGGAAACAGAGAAGGAGTTCGCCGCCGAAGGCATCAAGACCAGAGGCGGCTACCGCTGGGTGGATTCCAACCTGAAGGTGATCCTCACGAACGTCACCTACACCGGCAACATGCTCTACCAAAAGGAATATGTCGTGGACCCGATCAGCAAGAAAACCCGGAAGAACCGCGGAGAGCTTCCGCAATACTACGTGGAGAACACGCACCCCGCCATCATCAGCAAGGAGACATTCGACTACGTGCAGGCTGAGATGGCGCGGCGCAGGGAACTCGGCTGCTTTGGAAACAAGGCGCTCACGCTCAACTGCTTCTCGACGAAAATCAAATGCGGGCTGTGCGGACGGAGCTTCGTCCGTTCCACAAGAACAAACCGCGCAAAGATGAGCCTGCTCGGAAAGAAATACACCTTCTGGGCCTGCACATCCCACAAAAAGAACAACTGCCCGTATTGCAAGAGCGGAACCATCCGCGAGGACGTACTGAAAGAGGAGTGCGCCAAGGTGCTCGGAACACTGGAATTCGACGAAGACACCTTCGGCGAACGCGTGAAGCAGATCACCGTACCCGAGACCGGGACCATGATCTTCGAGTTCACCGACGGAAGCACCCTGGAGCATCACTGGCACCGGAACGCGAAAAAGGAAAGCTGGACGGACGCCCACAGGAAAAGAGCCTCCGAATACAGGAAGCGGCATCCCGTGACCCGAAGCGACATCACCTGCTTCACCACGAAGATCCGATGCGAGGAATGCGGCTGCAACTACCGCAAGCAGACCACGACCATGGCGGACGGGCATAAAAACGCCTACTAGTCATGCGCTGACAAGAAAACGCATCCCGGAAAAAGTCTGCGCGAGGATCATCTGAAGGAAATCATCGCAGATGTGCTTGGTCTTGAGGAATTCAGCGAGGATGCATTCAAGGAGCACGTCGACTTCATCTCGGCCCGCGGGCTGACGCATCTCACCTTCCATCTCAAAGACGGCACGGCTGCCGAACGGGAATATGAGTTCCGCAAGGAAGGCATCCCGTGGACGGACGAGCGCCGCGAAAAGCAGACCAAGGCAATTCCGGACAGCCTCGCGCCGGAACGCAGTCGGAAAACCAGCGAAAACACGAAGAGAACAAGGAGTGAGAAACATTGGGACAGCAAAAGAAAGTAACCACGATCCCGGCGTCCCGGACGTGTTTTTCCTCCACTCCCATCACCGAGAAGAAGAAACGCAGGGTCGCCGGATACGCCCGCGTCTCGACCGATCACGACGACCAGTTCACCAGCTACGAGGCGCAGATCGACTACTACACGAACTACATCAAATCCCGTGATGACTGGGAGTTCGTGAACGTCTACACGGACGAGGGAATCAGCGGCACCGGCATCAAGAAGCGTATCGGCTTCCAGAGTATGGTCGAGGACGCGCTCGACGGGAAGATCGACCTGATCGTCACCAAGTCCGTCAGCCGTTTCGCAAGAAACACGGTCGACAGCCTGACCACGATCCGCAAACTCAAGGACCACGGCGTCGAGTGCTATTTCGAGAAGGAGAACATCTGGACGTTCGACGGCAAGGGCGAGCTGCTCATCACGATCATGAGCTCCCTCGCGCAGGAGGAATCCCGCAGCATTTCGGAGAACTGTACCTGGGGCCAGCGGAAACGGTTCGCGGACGGCAAGGTGACGGTTCCGTTCAACCGGTTCCTCGGATACGACCGCGGCCCGAACGGGGAGCTCGTCCTGAACAAGAAGGAAGCCGAGACCGTGAAACGCATCTACCGGATGTTCCTTCAGGGCATGACCTACAACGGGATCGCCAAGCAGCTGACCGCCGACGGCATCAAGACGCCGGGCGGGAAGGACAAATGGAGCATCAGCACCGTCAGGTCCATCCTCTCCAACGAGAAATACAAGGGCGACGCCCTGCTGCAGAAGTCCTACACCATCGACTACCTGACGAAGAAGACGAAGGTCAACGAGGGCGAGATCCCGCAATACTACGTGGAGGGCGACTATGAGGCCATCATCCCTCCGGAGACCTTTGACATGGTCCAGCGCGAGATGGAAAACCGCGGCAAGGGGAAGAAATACCACAGCGGAGTACGCCAGTTCTCCAGCAAGATCCGCTGCGGAGAGTGCGGCTCCTTCTACGTCTCGAAGGTATGGCACTCGAACGACAAATACCGCAAGGTCATCTGGCGCTGCAACCACAAATACGACCACGGGGAGAAATGCAGCACACCAGCCCTGACGGACGACGAGGTGAAGGCAGCCTTCCTGTCCGCCGCGAACAAGCTCCTCGCCACGAAAGCCGAGGTCATCTCCAACGGCAAGGAGATGCTTGTGCTGCTCTTCCAGACCGACGAGATGGAGCAGAAACGCGACAGCCTCATCGAGGAAGCGCAGATCGTCGCCGATGCCGTCCAGCAGAACATCACGGAGAACGCCCACACCGCGCTCGACCAGCCCGACTACCAGAAACGGTACGACGATCTTGCTGCCCGATACGACAAGCTCAAGAAGGAAATCGCCGAGCTGAGCGACAGGATACAGGAAACGCAATCCCGGAAAGCTGGTGTCGAAGATTTTCTCAAGGCATTCGAGAAAACGCCAGACACTCTTACGGAATTCTCCCTCGACGCATTCAACGGGCTGGTCGACCATCTCACCGTCTACGCCAGGGACGACATCCGGGTGGCCTTCCGGAACGGACAGGAAATCAAGGCATAGCAGTATATACTTAGAATAACGCCTCCTTCAATTCAGACATTGAGGGAGGCGCTAATCATTAAGCCACTTCTTCGAATATACGTTTTTGTGTTTGTAAATAATTCTGCAGATTCAAAATTGAGTTGTCTGTCCTGCTGAGTTCTTGTTCTGTAAGCTCGACTTTGTTATTTTCAGCTAATCTAATGGTATACTCATAAATCCTTCCTACAAGGGCATCCAACTCATGTGTAGATAGTTCGAATTTAAATTTCTCGTAATTCTTATGATGTTTCAACTCATTCAATGCTGCCATCAAAGTCTCTATAGTATCGAGATCTAAGTTTCCTACCCTAATCTCGTCAATATATGTACACAAAGATTCTCTGAAATGAGCTACAACAGATGGTTCATGATTTTTTATCACGTGATAGACAACTCCACCCACTACGAGTGCACCAGTAATCAAGCCACCGATGATCAATCCTCTCTTATTCTTCTTTGCAAAATTCATAGCCTGTGTCCCGAGACTCTGCGCTTGCTCGGCTTCTTTCAAATCCACAGGGTCCAAATGCTTTACAATCTGCCCCTTGCGCGGCCCGACAGCATATCTTACTACTCCACCGATTCTACGATATTCACCAGTCAACAATTTAGTCATGATATCAGCAGGAATGTCAAATGCTTCCTGTACAACTGCCATAGTCGGTTCCTCCTTTTGCATTATTATTTGCTCATCTATGATTTTGAGCTGATCAGTCATCATCTGCTAATTCATCAACTTTGATATCTTCTGAATCGTAAGCTCCCATTGGATATTCCCTGATCCAGCCTGATACCCGAAATTTCCTAACACACTTAGGGCATTCAAGATTATCTTCTGTGTCGAATTCATACACCATATCCTCGCCCATACCTATTTCATTATCGTAGCTGCTTGTACCGGTCTCATAATCCTCAAGATCAATCTCTGATTCATCTCCGCAATACGGACATTTGACAGTGCGAATAAGCGACACCGACCTGTATCCATACATATCCTCGACGTCGATAAATTCCTCGCCCTTGGATTCTCTCTCTGTGATAATGTCCCAATAGTGCTCAGTATGGAATGTTTCAAATTGTTCTTGATTCTGGAGCAGATCTGATAACGATGTCAGTGCATTGCGTTTCTTCTCCATATCGGCTTCTATCTGGGTTTTACGATAATTGACTGCTTCTTCAAGTGTGCAATCGCCTTCTTGCATTTTTCGTATATCGCTACAAGTCAAACCCATTTTGGTGAGCACCACAAGAAACTGAAGGTTCTTGAAGTCAGACTCCGTATAATCTGTCCCGCGATTCCCAGAAGGGGGATTCTCCGGTGTAAAGACGCCTTCTCTTTTAAACAGCTTAATCCGATCAGCATTGATTCCCAGCTTCTTTTGTATTTCCTTTGGCCTCATATCGTCGACCTCCTTTCTGATCTCAATATAGCAAGTAGAGACTTTGTCCCCGTCAAGCATTTTTTCGCTTTTCTTTCAGATTTTAGAAAAGAACCTACCTTGCTTAAATAAAAAAAGCCAGCCAGAACAGCTGACGTTCAAACCGACACCCTTAAATCGGAGTCGACACCCCTAGGCACAGGCAACGTTAAATTGTATCCAATTTTGCGTCTTGTTTTCGCAGACGGTGAGGTCTTCGGGAGAATCGATCTTGAGAATCTCTCCGGCGTCTTCCCCAACCGGGTCGATATAGTATTCCCACGTGTTGTGGAGTTGGGATTCTGGGTGGTTCTGGGTCCAGAGGTGGCCTACGGTGTTTTGGACCAAATATCGCACGATCCAGTCTGGGGTGAAGAGCTGGGTTGCGGCGGGAATCTCGTCGGCTCCGGCCTTCTTGGACTTCTTGAAGCCGGCCATTACTTGGTCTTTGCGTTCGGAGATATAGAACTGGTAGAGCCAGCCGATGATCTCGACGTTGCCCTCATCGCTCTCGCCCACGCAGTCGGCCACGGTCATCACTTCGACGGCCTTGCGCAGCACGGAATCCTTGGCCAGCAGGTCGGCGGGCATCAGGATCTCATCGGCGGCACCGGCGTCGTCGAACATGAACGGAAGGAACCTGTGCCAGTAATCGCAGTAGGAGCGCAACAGCAGACCATAGGCGTCTCCCTGCGGGTCGTTGCTGGGTTTGCCGCCGTCAAGCAATGCCTGAATAGTAGGCAGCACCTTTGATTTTGTGCCTACTCCCCCGAATACCTCATCCTCGAATTCGCCGCGCTTCGCCGCCGACAGCACCGCGGGCAGCGCATTCGGATTATCCAGTTCCTCACCGGACACCACATGCACGCCAGTGAACTCGTTGGCGTCCATGTACCGCAGAGCGATGATGCGGTTGAACCAGCGGTAGGCATGGCGTTCGGCGGTCTTTGCCCTGCCCTGTTCGCCGCCGCCATTGCGCAGGATCTCTTCGGTCAGTTCCCGGTATGCACGCGGGCTGTCGGACTGAGCCAAGGAATTCGGCTCCAACGCGGCATCAATGCGAGCGCGGACCGCCTTCATCAGCGAGGTTCGCGCCTCGGCGGCAAACGACTGCAGCTTGTTCGTGTTCACAGCAGAATCCTCTTTCCTTCATGGATGGCGCTCATGAGCTTGCGGCGGTATTCGTCCAGGAACTCGGCCACATCGTTTTCGGTGACCAGCATGGGCTTTGGCTTGGGTGGGGTCACACGGATGTTGCGGTTTACCGGTTGTGCGGTTGGCGCAACCGAGACATCGACATGCTCGGGCTCCGTATCCCCACTCTCGACGGATTCAGTGGAGACGACCGGACCGTCATGGACGGCTACGGCATCTGGCTGAACTTCCGCCTGTTGCCGCGCGGCATCCAACTGGTTGACTAGTGCCAGGTACAGATTGCCTTTCACCGTATCGGCGGTCTGACGGATGTCGGCGATGTACTTCGCGTCGTTGATCTTGCTGGCCGCATTATCCAAGGTCTGCAGAGCGTTGCGTTGAGCATCCTCACGGGCGTTGCAGTAGGAATCGATGCCAATGATGTTGCCGCGCACAGTTTGCACGACCTCAAGCGCATGTGCCCGCTCCTCGCCTATCCATGCCTCAAGATGTTCCTTCAACACGGTCAGTCGTGTATTGAATAGGTTGACCTTGTTGCCGCGGAACAACATGGGGTCATCAGCGATGGCTCGGATCTCGTCGCGTTCCTTCTGAAGCTCGGCAGAGGCTAGTGTGAAGTTCGAGTCGTTGGTCGCGATCCAGTCCAAACCGGAAACCAGCGTTCCCCGCTGCACGCCGTTGAGCACCTTAAGAATCGGGTCGATGATCTCTTCCTTATCATCGAGCAGCCGATCGGTGTTGGTCTCCTCGCTCTCGGTCGGGAAAGATTCCAGAATCCAATCATCGGGCATGGAAGCCACCGCACGCAACCGCCGCACAGGTTCATCAAGTTGCGCAACGAACGCGAACCGGGTATTGGCATCTTTCAGAGCTTCGATTCTGGCGATCTCCGCATTCAACCCGTTCTTGATGCTTTGTGCCATCTCCTCGGCGTCGGCCGGCAGTTTGCCCGCCGTCAGGCCGAGGTAGTCGCCGGCAAAGCCGCGCAGTTCCTTGAGTTTTCCGGAATCATACGATTTTGGAATCGCCACGCCCATGCTTTCGGTCTTTTTCTGATTCGTCAGATACTTGACCACATCCGTGCGCGGCACACGGCTGCCATCAAGCACAAGATGAATACGCTCGGCACCATACAGGTGGCACAGGCACGCCAAGGTGTCCGCCAACGGCCACCCATACGGCACACCTTCAAAATGCTGGACAATGCTACGAACCGTTGGCGTAAGATCTTTCCGAATCTCACCGGTGACGTAATCGCAGACTTCCCGAGCCGGCAGATCCAGGCCGTTGCGCACCGAATCGGTCTCTGCGAGCGTTGCGCTATCGGCGTTGGCATCTGCATCAGCCAGAACGACAGGCAAGTCCTTTTCGGAATAAGCCAGGCCATCCACCATGCCCAGATTCGTGTACAGGCGACCGATGAGCGTCTGCAATCCCTCTGTCACGACGCTTGCCGCATCCTCGCGGGCTGTTGTTTCCAGCGTCGCACCGTTGTAGGCCAGCGTGGCGGCGGACAATGCCTTGGCCAGCGTTGCTTTCAATCCGACCTGCATACGCGCAAGGTCATCGCGCTTGTTATCGATGATGCGTTTGCGTGCACCTTGCTCGTTGGCGTGCAGCTTCAGGTATTTTTCGGTGCGTTCGAGCGTATAGATATCACGAAGAAGCAGCGGATTGTCATCAAGAATCACACGCAGTTCGTCACGTATCCCCGCCGATTGGAGAATCTTGGCATCCCGTTCGGCGGAGTCCATCGGCGTGATGATGTTCAACGTTATGGGGCGTTGCGTGCTTTGCGCGATGCCGTCAATGGACAGTCCGTAGCGGAATGGTATCTTCTGCCGGCCTTGCCCGTAATTCACCTGCGGAGAGCCGAGAATGTCGCCACTGATGATCTTGCCGATGCGAGAGCGGATCTGCCGGTCCTCGACATCGACGTTTTTGATCTCGTTCTCGATGGCCTGTTCGTCATTGGTCAGATACTCGTATACGTCGCCGGTGCGGTGCACGTAGTTCTGACGTTCAAGCGTGTCCAACGTATCACGGATATGTTGTTCCAGTTCAGGGATGTTCTCATCGAACCGGTCGAGGATGAGAATGCGCAGATTGCGTACGTTGGCTGTGAAGCCTTCGACGTGTTTGACCAGAAGTAATGCCTTCAGCAATGGGAGGGCATAACGGCAGGTTTGCGCATCGAGCTCGCGCGGTGCCTGATTGATGCGATGGTTCACCGTGCTCTGGATGGTGCCGGACACCCCCTCATACAGCGCACTGAACGGCACCAGTGTGCCGACCTTCTTGTCTTTGTAATCCACTAGGGCGCTGCTGATCGTGGCCAGCAGCGAGCGCTCTCCCACCGAACGGTGCTGCCCCTCAAAGAATCCCGCACTGCTCATGCCGCGCATTGCCGCTTGGAACAACGCGAACTCGTAATTGATGAGTGGGTAGGTGGCGGTGAAGTCCTCTTTTGAGCCGAATTTGTTGGTGTCGCGGAATTGGCGTGTGTTGCCCCCGCCCTGGAAGGTGAACAGGGCATCCAATTCGTCGTGATGCTTGCGCCAGAGTTCTTCGGTTTCGGCTTCGCCCTGTTCGGTTTTGAGGAGGAGTCGCTTCTGGATGACCTCGATGGCGTCCGCGCTGGAGAGTTTCAGATTGATGGCGAAGCGGCCTTTGATCTTGGTGAAGTCCAGTCCTTGGCGGACCGTGCGGTCGCCGACCACGGCGTCGATGTCTTCCTGCGAGGTGACAATCACCCACACGCGCCCGTTGGTGCGGGAGAACAGTTCCTCGGTGACGGTCTGCAGGTTCAACATACGATCGATATCAGTGCCGATGAACTGGCCGACTTCGTCCACCAGGAACACAAGTCGGAAATTTTCCGGCTGCCGCTGCAGCCAGTCGCGCACATCGTCGGCGAAGTCGGCGATGGTGGGGTTGTATTGCTTCTGGTAATCCTTGAGGATGTCGCGGGCCTCATTGCCAGTTGCCGTCGTGAACGCCTGGTCTATTTTGGAGCCGGAGAATGCGGCCTGTGCACGGCCTTTGGACCAGGGCTTGTTGGCCAGCCGTTCGAACTCGGTCTTGAACTGTTCGAGACAACCGTTGTTGTCGAGGTCGCGTTCCAGTTTGGCGACGTACTTGTTGGCGCCGTAATATCCGCGCGCATCGTCGAAGACGCGAATGAAGGCGTCCATCAGCGCGGTTTTGCTGCCTTTTTGCGAGATGCTGTCGATGTTGAACAGCAACGACATGGCCGGAATGCGCAAGTTGGCGTCCAGCAGCCCTTCAAGTTCGTGGTTTTCGGCCTGAAGCGCCTTGGCTTTCATGTTGTCTATGACTTCGGTGCGGGTGATCGGCTCCCTGTTGTTGTCATCGGTGCTGTGTTGGGTGGGAGCGTCACCGAGAATGTGGGAGAGGATTTTCAGCAAGTGTGATTTACCGGATCCGAAGAAGCCGGAGATCCATACGCCGTTGGTGTAATCCGCTGTCGGATCGTTATAGGTGTCGAGGAATTGTTCGAGATTGGTCTGGATCTCGTTGGTCAGCACGTATTCGCGGACCTCGTCGGCGATTTTGCCGTCATCGCTGGCCTTGACCACACCATCGATCTTCTCATCGATGTTCTTGACGAAGATCTGCTTCAGTTGCAACTCGTCGTTCATGAGTTGGCTCCCTCCGTAATCATGGTATTGAGGCTAAAGGCGCGGTAGTAATTGTCTGCGGCCAAGGTGTTGAACAGGCGCATCACCGATACGGTCGTCGCCGTTTTCTCGTATTTGCCAGGGAAGAACAGCACCACGGGAATGCTGGCAGGAAAAATCTTCTGGATAAGATCCAGCATGGCGTGCGCGCGGATATACGGGTACACATGGCCGATGCCGGTGAGGAACACGACGTGGGCTCTCTGTTCCGCCGCCGCATCTTGGTACTGGTTCGCTAGGGCATCTTTCAGCTCGCCCGCATCCGCATCGAACATGCCTGCGAGCGCCTGATAGAAGTCGTCCTCCTGCAGGTGCGGCCATTCGTCTGAATCGCCATCGGTATTATCGGCATTTTCGCCGCCGTGCATTTCGGCTTCCTGACCGATGACCGATTCGAGGATGTCGTCGCTCTGCATGATGTGGATCACTGTTTCGTACAGATCGATGACCAGCACGCCGGGAGCGGAATCGTTGGAATCCACGGGATCCATGCTTTGCAGACGGTTCACGAGCATGGGGATTCGGCGTTCTACTTCCAGTTCCTGTTCGGGAGGGTATGCGTAGATGTAGTTCGCTGGTTCGCCACCGGTGTCTTCTCCATTGCGGAAGCGTCTGCTTCGCATCGTGCGGAACAGCCCTTCGAAGTCTTGTTCGATGGTGCGTGGATGCCGACGTATCTCGTCATCGGGATTCGTCATATCCGTCTCTCCTCATGCGCTCTTGTATGAAGCTGTCTGTGCTTGCGTTCCGATGCCCTGATTGTCCCTCATCGTTCCCTCGTTGGGAAGAATCGGAATGATTCGGGCCTGTTTTCAAGGATAGCGGTCACCGACTTGCTCAGTAGGGAAGGCAGCAGCGTGTCACTTTCCTTTTCCCATAATTCCGCCTCGCTCATGGCCTTGAACACGTTGGAGCGCAGTTTGCCGGCGGTGAGCGCGCTGAGCTCCTCCAGTTCAGGGTGCCACATCGATTTGGCTTGGATGAACCGGTCATAATCATCCTTGTTGAGCGTTGAGAATCCCATCAGATACCGTTCACGCAGCACCTCGTTGGCGAATTCTCCCACCAATGCGTAATACCGGCACATGGCCACCCACATCAATGCCTGACGATCCGATGCGGGAGTGTCATCGTCTGCCAGGTAGTGGATTTCCGTCTCGGTGAGTGCACTCAACCGTTTCAATACCTCGCTGACAACGCGGGAGTTCGCCGAGCGGGTGCGGATGGAGAGCACGTTCCCTTCGATGGCCTGCTTGCGGATGCGGGTTATGCGTTCCCCGATTTCGTGGTCTATGGCTGTTGTTCCGTTCGTGGATTCTACGTCGGACGTCGTGTACTCGTGTTCGTTCTCGACAAAGAGTGTGGCAAGGATCTTCCCTTGCAGGGCAAGAAGTCCTCCGACCGTGAACGACAACCGATAGCGCTCGTTCTGCGGGTTCTCCGCACCATACGAACCAGCCATCAGCCCTCCTTACTATTCACAGCACGAGAATGTTTCAGGATACGCGCGGGGTGGGATATAAGTACCCGTGAATCAGTCCGCGCAGACCGCCTTTATAGTCGAACGTATGTTCTAGCATAGGGGTCAATAATCAAGGAGTACATCGAAAGAGCGGAATGAATCAAGACCCGTTGAGGAGAGTTCAGGAGATACTTCATGATTTAGTCTTCTTTCTTCAAGACAATATCTCATGGGAATAATTCTTGACCGACTGCCTATTCGCGGTAGTTTCAGCAGTGATATTGGTTGCTTTCTGGAATAAAGTTAAACAGCGCTTTTTAATTGACAGCAACCGAGTCCCCTTCGTTGACATCGATATGCACAACCAGCGGATACGTAATATCGGATCCGAATCAGCAACCAACATCTTGCTGTTTCACATCGTTGATAACCACGATGATGAACATACACAGATACACTTCATGAACGACATTCCCTCTCTCTTGTCTGGAGAGAGCATCGAAGGACGTCTGACTATGGACACTTGCTTTTGGCCTGAATTCTTCCTTCTGCAATACACGAACGCTGTCGGCATGACATTCTGGTCGGTGGTTGCTCCATCAAACAATAGAGGAGATCCACCGGTCATACATCCCCCTCATAAGCCAGGCTGGCTCCGACGCCCTCTACCAAGTTATCCATCAACACGCAACTTTCGCTATCCACTATGGATGAAAAGAAAGCTGAAAGTACATCCCCTAGTGGATCGCCTCAAAATCCGTTGGGCAATGAAAAAGCATGGGATGCAATAACAATATTCATGAATTAGAGCAATTTCACTCCCAATGCAGCAAGATGTTGTATCGAATATGCGATTGCACAAAGTATTGACTATTCCCCGCACGAAGGAACAAGTACTTCTCAATAGGCCAGAAAAGAGGTTTTCAGTCATGACAACTGAAATCGACGCCGCAGCAAGACATTTCTACGACAGAATGATGCGGCATATTTCAGAACACACACAATCTAATATTGCTGCCGATTTGATAATTCAGCAGCAATATGTCGATACTGCTGCGCCCGTTGACAAGTTCCTAAGCTCGGCACAGACCATTCTGTCTTCCGAATCGGAGGGTTTCAACTCAAGAATCGGCGGCCACTATTGGGCAGACGATAGTCGTGATCTTATTGCCGTCATTCAGGCTCTGCGAGATTTCAATACGGCAATTCAACCTCAAGGATGGGAGTTGCAAACCAAGCCGGGCACATTCCTCAACCAACTGTTTGACTATTTGTCGTTTCTGTCAGAAAGCGGAGGAAGCGAAATACCCCCAGATATCCCGCGAATGAACGACTTCCTACTTGCAAAGACAGCCATATTCTCCCTTAAGGAAAAAGAAGTAGATAACCAACTCTTCCCAGATCTGGTTGATATACGTCAGCTAGGCAAGGGTAGCTATGCGAAAGTCTGGTCAGGAGTAGATGAGAAAACAGGGGTAAGAATCGCCTTTAAACGAGCGAATGACGGATTATCCGATGAAGATATGACCCGTTTCCGGCATGAATTCGATATCATGCATCGCCTTGACTCCCCGTATATTGTAAAAGCGTACTCTTATGATCCCGTTCGCCACCAATACACAATGGAATACGTGCCACAAACGCTTAGTGATTTCATGCGGAAAAACAATAACAAGCTCAGCCCAAGACGGCGAAAGGACCTCGCCCTTCAATTCCTACGAGGTATGAGATATATCCACAGCAGCAGCCTGTTACATAGGGACCTAAGTTATACCAACGTTCTCATTCACGCATATACGGATGGATCAGCATCATTGAAAATCAGCGATTTCGGTTTGACTAAGGATCTGAATCTCTCATTGACAAGAACCAGTGAATCTAGGAAAGGCTCACTGCTTGATCCTTTCCTAGATTCTTACGGTGATTATGCGACGGTTAACGAGATGTATTCTGTTGGCATGATCCTGAACATGATTTTTCATGGATCAAAATCTCTTCAATCAAAATCTGAAGTCGATACAATTATCAGTCACGCGACCTCATCACGGGTCGATCAACGCTATACAAATGTGAAAGATATCGGACTTGCGATTGACAATATTCCACTAAGTGACATTATCGCGTGACCCAATCAGCACGAGTGAATCAATATTCAATCTTACCAATATACGAGGCTGGACGACCTCACCGTCGCTTATCAACGCCGCCGGCGTTGGCTCGACGTTTCCTAATTAGGCCTCGGCTGGGACCGCCACACCAAATGCAACATCCCAGCCATGGCCTATAACATCAGCCTCACCGTCGCCCCTCACCACCAAGTAACCAATCCATAGTGTGAACCTGTCTTCCCCTCATGACCAACCAGGCGTTCATCGTCCAGCGTAATCAGTGTTTTCGGATAACCGTCACGCACTGCACGCAACGACGATAGTTCTCGTTCCAAAGCATGCGGGTCGCGCACGGATTCACTCACCTGATGGTATCGAGGCCCGTCCGAACCATTGGTGATGAAATCAATCTCCCCGCTGGCACTTTGCCCCACAAATGCCTCCCCTTCTATGCGCATCAGTTCAAGGAACAACACGTTCTCCAACAGACGTCCGGTATCACGTACCTTGTTGAAGCACAGCACACAACGGATACCCAGATCCGCGGCATAATACATACGTTCCTGCCGTAACGCACGTTTATCTTTGATGTCATAGTGCCGCACCGGATAGAGGATGAACGCAGCTGCAAGCCCCTTCAAATAGTTGAATATCGTAAGTGACGATATTTTCGTGCCCATTGAGGTCATGACATCTGCAATGGATTTAGGGTTGACGAGATTGTCTACACTATCAAAGAGATAACGAGTGGCCGTTTCCAATGCCGCAATGTTGGAAATACCCAGCCGCACAGCCGCATCCTTGAACTGCACGGTGTTGAGGATGCCGTCGAGGTAGTCGTACAGCATCGTCGTGTCGCCGGAAAACACGACCGTGTCATGCAACGCTCCTGTTTAAAATGTATTTATTCTTTTGGCTCTGTTAAACCATAATTGACATACAAAGCGATAGTGGGGATGACTGAATAGAATCATCCCCACTATCAATCAATCGGCTAAAGAATCGATTCCATTACGTGGTTCACGGAATTTATAGCGTTCCAGTATGCATCTGTCGCTATTTGGATGTTCTTTGATTGTTCTTCTGCGATATGTCGGTTTCCCAACAAATGCGTGGGAATCTGAAGCTCTTTGAGACTATCCACAGAAATCCTGGCTCTTGACGAGGAAGATCCGGTGGAAAGGTTGCAGATTTGCTGGGTTATTGCATCGGAACGCAATATGGGGATGATGGCATATCTCGACTCGTAGGGAAGATGATTGTTATCCTTCCACTTCAGTGTATACACTTCACCGGAAACCATAACCGGATGAGGGGCATCAGTCGGTACGATTCCGATTCGTTTCTTCCGTGGGTTTATTCTCGTCAGGTAAATATCACCGGAATCAAGCGCACGCAGCCTGCTGGCGGTAAGGTCTGACCCTTTCACTGAATCGATGCGTTGAATGCAACCGTGAATATCCGAAATCCATGGGACTTCGAGATACGAGTAGAGGCTATCCGTGTTCAATGGTGTGAAATCGCTTTTGACATCGAACATTTCCCCGAGCGGGGTGCAGCCATCCTCGTTTTGTGCTCCGCTGAGGATTCTACCCGCATCGATTCGTTCGGTGTTGATGTCGCTTTGCGGACACCATGCTGCGACGGATCCGTCCCGACCGATCTGATGTACGCCTGAGAAGAATTCTTGGCTTTCCTTGAGAATGTCTACGAGGTCGTTTCGTTCCAATGCCTTGTAGGTGGTTTTTCCAGTATCGTAGCCGATATTGTTCGCAACAGCCCCGAAGACGTATTTCGGAGGGGCGGATGTGGCGTCCTTCTTGATCACCGCGAGAATACATGTCTTGGATGCTGAACGGCCGAACGGTTGGAACGCCCCGGCAGGAAGGCTTATGGTCTGGCTCAGCCAGACTTTGCCCAATAGCCAGTCGCGGAAGTCCCTGTAGGCGGGGAGGTTCAGCAACCCTTCGGGAAGAATGATGAACATCCTTCCTCCCGGCTTTAGCAGTCGGATGGACAGTTCCACGAACAATATATCCAGTTCCTGGCTGTCGCGGCCGAAAGCTGTTTCATAGTTCTTCAGGACGGCTTTGTTGCCGTAGGATGTGGTGAATGGGGGGTTTTCGAGCACAAGGTCGAATGTCCCGTAGGGAAGATGGCCGCCGAGCAAGGAATCTCCCTGATAAATATTGTTCCATCCATCGCCGTGCATGATCATATTGATCTTGGTCAGTACATGAAGGTCATAGTCGGCTTCCTGTCCCCAGATGTGTTTTTCGACCAGCTCGCGTTCATCCACGAGAATGTCATGAGCCGGGCGTCCCGATGTCTGCAATACCTGATTCACGTGGGTGAACGCCTTGATCAGGAACCCTCCCGAACCGGCAGCCGGGTCCACGAATCGTTCACCGTATTGCGGGTCGGAGGCTTCCACGATGTAGTCGACCAGCTCACGGGGCGTGAAGTATTGGTCGAATTCTCCTCGCAGCGTCGTTTTGAGGAAAATTTCGTACACGGCTCCTTTGATGTCGTCTCCCGTGCCGAGGAAGGAGAATGGTTCCAGACGGTCCACGACTTTCAATAGCGCATCTTCGTCCTTTATCTGGATGGAGACATCGTCATCGTCGTAGATACCGGAGTACTTGTTGGTCGCCTCCTCGAAGAGTTTTCTGAACACTTCCAGTTGTTGTGCGCCACTGGCTTCGGCCGATACCTGGAGCCATTGCCGTGAGAATCGGTTTTCCCGGGCTTCCTTTAGAGCCCTCCGTTCCTCGTTCATCTTAACCAGCAGGATTTTGGTCATTTCCTTGAAGGATTGATCGGATCGGATCAAAGCCTGTTTTTCAATAATGTCCTTGCACTCTTTGATGACGCGATACAGGACATCCTGAGACATGATGGTTACGAGGGTGCTGCGAACCTCGCGCAACTGGATACCGGTCAGAATGTTCTTTGGTCGGCGTGAAAGACTCGATATGAGTTGGTTCTTTGAGGGAATGCCGGGCATGGCCGCCCCCGTGGAGACGTTCACTCCTTTGAGATCATGTCCGTTGGTCACGAATGCGCAATAGGCGGATTGGACGTCCACCAGTTTTGCGTAGGACGTTACCTGAAGTACATCGGTGTCATTGATCGTGTGGCTCGGCTTTTTTGCGTCGATGATGATTTCCGGGCGGCCGTCCACAAGGATCTCGATATCGCTGTACAGCGTGACTTTCCTGCTGCCCGCTTGAACGGTGATGGGGTTCTCGAACCGCATTTCCTTCTCGGAATATCCCAATGACCGTAAGTATGGCATGATGATTTTCTGCTTCGCGTCCTCTTCGGAATGGACTGCGACGCCGGTTGAAAAATCACTTAGGGGGGGGGGTGAGGCTCACGGGCATGTACTACTCCTTAATTGTTGTTGTTCTTCACGTCGAACGGCAGTCCGTTTTCGCGTACTACGGCTTTGAGGAAGATGGTGACGGCTCCGGTCATGTTCAATCCCAATGGTTCCAGTACTCTCATGGCCTGGTCTTTGAGTTCGGGGTCGAGGCGCATGGTCGTGGTCGGTGTGTTCGCCATACCCGCTCCTCCTTTCCTTGCAAATATCGGATATGTACAGTGTACTTGCCAATCTATGCGGCCATGTCCCAATACTCCATATACGGCGGCATGACGCCAATCCAGGACGCCCTGAGGAAGGGCTGGACGCCCGAACGCATCGAGGGACGGCTCACGGTCGGATTCCCCGACGACCCGCGCATGAGGGCCAGCCACGAGTGCCTCTACCAGTGGATCTACGCCAAGCCGCAGAGGATCCTGGATCTCAGGCAGTACCTGCCCAGAGGCAAGCGGCGCCGCACGCGCGCCAAGGGCAGGAGGCCGAAGGGGCCGTGCATCCCGATGCGCGTGCCGATCGCCCAGCGGCCCAAACGTGTCGACTCGCGGCATGAGTTCGGCCATTTCGAGTCCGACACCGTCATCGGCACGGCCCCCTCGAAACGGTGCATCGACACGCAGGTCGAACGCAAGAGCCGCCGCCTGTTCGCCCGCTTCATCGAGGACAAGAGCGCGCTGGCGACCGCGCGCGCCGAATACGACATCTACAAGGACATCCCCGCGCCCGCGAGGATCGACCGCACCTGGGACAACGGCACGGAGTCCTCCTGCCACCTGCTCGTGGACGAGGCCCTCGGCATGCTCACCTACTATGCGAACCCCTACTCCTCGTACCAGCGCGGCACGAACGAGAACCGCAACGGACGCATCCGCCGCTACCTGCCCAAGAAAACCAGTTTCGACGACCTGACGGACGCGGACCTGCAGGCCATCGTGGACGAGATCAACGACACCCCCATGAAGGTCCTGGACTGGGAAACGCCCAACGAGGTTTGGTATCGAGAGCTCGGCAAGGTACTCTCGAAGACAAGCCACCCAAAGACGGGTGTTGCACTTACAAATTGAATCTGGGATTCTTTTATCCAAAACTGGCTAAAGATATAATACGTTTTTCTTTCTTGGCGGTGTTGACGTATTACACTCAGTCGATCTTGACAGTCGTGCCGCTCCTCCTGGAGAGGTGAAGTCAATCCACAATCAGCATGGACACCACCGATTTCGAACTCAAACCACGCGTAGGTTAAAGTACATTCCCTACAATGGTCATAGTTGAACGACATAGCGCCCAAGCATTTCATCTACACCCATATCAATTGTTTAGACGATAATCTATAACTCCGCCATGTCCCAATTATCAATGTTGTATTCTGGTGCGGTTCTCTCGTATGGCTAAACCTGAGCGAGCCAGATATATCGGTTTTTGAACCGGGAGAATGACATGGGTAAAGACACGAAACATTGACCCTGAGAAGTGTTCAGCGTAACGACTTTAGCGAGCTTCCCAAAACAGGCAATACGTATGAATAAGGAAGCGACACAACATGACCAGAGGATTCACTACTCCTTTCGGCTAGCTTAGCCGAAAGGAAAAACATGTCTAGAACATGGAAGGATCGGCCATATCGTGTGATGCAGGCCGAGGCCACTCATGCAGGTTGTCTGAGGATGTGACCTTATTATCATCCTTTTGACGACCCGCTGACACTCGAACCGGATGTTGTAGCATACGCCTATGCTGTCGACCATAATACGCATATTCCCGCACGGCGGTTCACGCTTTGCCGATTTGTCGAGCGAAGCTGGACCACTGATTACGGCACTCGTCGTCAGGTCCGCGAGGCACTTCGCTATGCAGTAAATCAGGCTAACTCCGGTCATGACATGCGTGACTGGGACGACCCCGTGGCATATTAGCGTCGTCGTCGTTGGATCGACGCCTCGTGATGATTTCCTGGTTGAGTATCGCACCAAATGCGATATCCAACCGGGATTTCATCATCGAACAGTATTATTCATCGTCAGCACCATCACTTGCATCAGCAATAGTGACAGTAAACGTCTTGTCGAGAGCCGTACAATAATCAGCCAAGAAATCGAATGTCCATCCACACTAGAACCATCCTCGGCTTTCCATAGCTGTGACGCCATGTGACCAGTGCGCCGAGCCATCTCATCAAGATCAACTCCAGCTTCCTCTCTCATCGCAATCATCTGATGGCATACATCTTGCTGCGTTTTTTTGTTCCTCGTCTCAAGTAGATTCCAATCTTTCCTTTGATCCTAAGCAACCTTAGTTCCGCACGAGTAGGATCTGTTATTGGGCATCCACGAGAGAAGGGCATCGGCAATGCTGGGCAGAGCGGAATGCAAAGATCAGAGACGACCTGGGAGGCGTCACCGTTGAGTAGCGCATTGACCATTTTCATCGCGTATGCTCCTGGAACGCTGAGCCTTGTCTGCGACCTCTTCGACCCCTATAGCGGGATTTTCGGAACTTTATTCAAGTTTGTTGTTCTCTTCATTACTGGCATGTCGCTCATCAACGGGTATGCGCGCAAGGACACGTTGGCTAACACCTCGGAACACGACTACTACAGCTACCCTCGAATCCCACGGCATCATGAAGGAACAGACCGGCCGCGCGGCATCACTCGCCGTATACAAATCCATGCTGGGACTCGTACGTCTCTGCTCGGCCCTCACCGTAGCCTGCTCAATCGGACTGAACGGCACGCTCACCCTCATGGTGGTGATATATCCGACAGATATTTCCCTGTCACCCGCCAACTTCCCCGGCAACAAAGTGGTGGGCATATTCCTACTCATCGTCGGCCTGGCCACGTCCATCGCCTCGGCCATCTACTTCTGGAAGGCCGCCTCCCAACTCAGCCGAAGCGTAACGGCCCAACACTAGGAATGTTCGCTCACTGCGAGCGCCTTATGCCAACAGTTCCGTCCCAAGCACATCATCGATAAGCCCACGTCCGCGCATATCTGTGGTGTTGACTCGTCATTCATTGACAATCAGCGAATCCAAAAGCGTTTTCTCGACCAATTCGAAGAAACGCTTCGATGAGGTGCAGCCCAGCGAAGCACATTCTCGACTCGCCCACAGATTCGCCTCGCCCAGCTCTGCTCAGCAGGAGCTAAACCTCAATCAGCCCGAAGAAATGACCCGCTCAGAACTCACCAGCGAATCAAAACCTCTTCCTAATCGATGGTTTGCTCCGCTCAGGACTACTTCAACAGGGCAAAACCTCGACGGACTAGAGGGAATGTTCCGCCTAGATCTGTTCAGCGAAGCGAAACCTCGACAAACCTGAGGGAACACCCCGCTGAATCATCACCAGTGGCGCAACCCAGAGAGCCAGTAGAGGAAAAGCCCCGCTAAGCGGCCTCTCAGCAAAGCAATACCTTGGCCCATCCGAAGATTTGCCCCACTGAGACTGCTCAGCGAAGCAAAAGCTCAACTCAACCGTAGGAACACTTCACTGACCGCCCATCAGTGAGCCAAAATCTCCATTCACCAGAGGATTTGCCTCGCTAATCATGCAAAAGTGCTTTTTAAAATCGCTGGGAGGTTATTCATTTCCTCAGTTATTCCTCCAATCATCTAAGTCAAAAGAACTCAGCACACGCATTCGTCAATATTCGCTCTCGGCGTTCCACGAACCATTCCCTCATATTCGGGACTACAGTAAGCGACAGATATGAAGCTACTGTGCCCCAGTCCGAAGGAGGACATTATGGGATTGTTTGATTCGCTGAAGAACATGTTTGCGCATCACGAACATCATCATGGAGCCAGTATCGGGCAGTCGCTCACTCTCGCCGATGCCAAAGCAATACTTGCCTTTATTGTGGTGCATCAGCAGCTTGCGGACATGCGCAAGGTAGCGGATGCAGTCAAGCAATTGCAGGATGAGATGCCTCAGTACATCACATTCGGCATGTCGCATTATTACAGTGAGCCCAAGCGCGTGCGCTTCCAGTCCGAAGGTGGCAAGTTCATCGACGCGGACGTCATCGCCACCGCATTTGCCGAAACCACCGTATTGCAGGACGAGTGCGAAATCCAGCATCTTATGGGCGATATCGAAGACAACCGTGAGCATCGCGATCCGGCAAAGACGCCAGCAGTACCGATTGACGAACTCGTGCGCGTCACCGATGAAAGGCTTGCGACCGGCAACGATGAGGAGCAAAGTCGTGCATGGCTGTTCGCCTTATTCGATCAGCTCGATGACATTGCCGAGGCGACAAAGAACAACCTGGAGCCGCTTGTCACAGCGTTGGATACGACTCTACAAAACAGCTCCGCTACTATTGGCAACTCCGCCACTACCGACGCCGGCAACAGCAGCAACAATGCCAATGCCGGCGATGCACGTTCCCGTATCATCTCCCTAATCGCTGACGCTCTCTTCCCGGCCGCAGAATCCTCGAAGACGAGCGAGCCCTCAGCATCCGCCGCCGTCCGCGAACTGATGCTCAATCCCACCGCAACATCGCTCGATTACATGCCAGCCATAGACGTACTGCGCGCCCACGGTCTCACTATTTGCCGGTGAGTCCGAGAAGTCAATCGGTGGTTCATACGGCAGTGGTTCATGCGGCACATACCGCACGGAACTGCTATGCACGAACCACTGTGTCCGAGCAACGAGAACGCGCTACTTCTCCAGCTTCTCCAGCTTCTCCAACTTTTCCAGTGCCTTTAACAGCGAATCGACATGTCCTTTGGCACGCACGTTGTAGCGCGCAATCGCCACGGAGCCATCGGGATTGATGACGAGCGTCGAGCGGATCACGCCTACGTGCACCTTGCCGTAGAGCTTCTTTTCGCCGTATGCGCCGTACAGCTTGTGCACGGTCAGGTCGGGATCAGACAGCAACGGGAACGTGAGATGATCGCGCTGTGCAAACTTGCGCAGTTTGTCACGCGAGTCCTTGGAGACACCGAGCACTGTGACATTCTTCGACGCCAATCGGGCGAGATTGTCGCGGAAATCGCAGGCCTCGGTGGTGCAACCGGGCGTCATCGCGGCCGGGTAGAAGTACAGTACAACCCTGCGGCCGGCATCAAGCACGTCAGACAGGTTGATTGATCCGCTCTCTGTAAACCCAGGTATAACCGCCGGCAGAGTGAAATCGGGCGCCACGCTCCCCTCTTGCAGACGTTCCGGCATTGAATCAGAGCTATCAACAGTAGTGGTCATGATTCCCATCATAGAACCCTTATCAACAGCGCTAGTAAAGTTATTCAGAGGTCAGTCACACAACTGCGGATCGGCAAAACGGCGATTCTGCAACACCGGCAATGTTCGACGCGCGGAATCAAGACACTCACGACTCAGCTCAGCAGTAATGAGATCGGCTTCCCTATCGCCCGCCGCCGCATCACGCGCGAATCCGTCGATGATCTCCAGATTCCGTTCCGGTTCCTCCGCCACCGTAAATTGCGCAACCGCGACGGACAGATGACCACTATCTTCGCATGATGAACAAACCATTTTGAATTCATAATTCTCTATGCTCGGCGCAGCATACGTTGTGCCGCGTCGCAATACTACAGCACGAAAGGGTCCTCCGTCTGAGAGCAAACGACATAGCCTCACACCAGTCCCAACGTTTTGAAGGCGTTGGCCAGGCCGTCCTCGTGAATGTCGGTGGTGGTGAAGTCACAGAAGGCTTGGATGCCGTGAATGGCGTTGCCCATGGCTACGGATGTGCCGGCGGCCTTGAGCATGGCGGTGTCGTTGTCGGAGTCTCCGATGGCGATGGTGTCGGCAATGGCATAGCCCAGCAAAGAAGCCACGTCGCGCACAGCGGTACCTTTGTCGATGCCATTAATCAGCAACTCGCCATTGTTCGGGGAAATCTTGTCATATGAACCATGCACGAGCTCAAACCATGGGCTCAAATCATGTTGAGTCTCCTCGAAAGTCACGTCAGGATTCGGCGAGGTGAAGTATGACCCCTTGCTCACACGAATCGTCTGTCCCAAAGTCGAGCCAGCCGGCACCTCCACCTCATCCAACAGGTGCCAGAATCGCGCGAATTCGCCACGATTCCAGGTCTTGCCTTTCGATTCCAGATGTTGACGGTAGCCTTCCGAGATGTACATGCCATCCGCACCTTGCCATTGGTAGCTCTCGATATGATGCTTGGCAAAATACGCCATCGCCGCATCGACCGCTTCAGGAGGGACGAGATGCTGGAACAGCAGCCTGTCTCCGATATTCGCCTGAGCGCCCGCCACGGAAACCACGCCATCGAAACCGAGGTCGAGGATGCTGCGCTCGATTTTCGGCACGGAACGCCCGGTGCAGATGAAGAGCTTGTGGCCGTTGGCCTGGGCTTGTTTGCAAGCGATTTTGGCAGATTCGGGTACGACGTGGTTTTCGTCGGCTAGGGTGCCGTCGATATCGATGAATACGAGTTTGCTATTGGTTGTCATGGTTGCCTTCGTAACTGGTTGCCCCCAGTCAGCTTACGCTGACAGCCCCTCTCCAGAGGGGGCGAAGAAAATCCCGCCTAAAACCTACAAGCATCACACGGCGTAGGCGGCCCAGCGGCCGTGGGTGTGCTGGACTTCGATGGGCATACCGAACAATTCCGACAAGCGTTCGTCGGTCAGGCCATTCTCCAACGAACCGGTGTAGACGATGGTGCCAGCACCGGGATTACCCATTGAATCCACGCCCGCTTCGGTGGCGTCCTCAGCGGGAATCGGCTTGCGTCCCATAATGGCGATGTGGTCGAAACCGGCCGGAATCTCCTCCAAGCGATGGGTGACCAGCACCACGGCACGCTCGGAGTTCTCTTCGCCGATTCGGCTCAATGTGCGCATCACCTGCTCGCGGCCGCCCAGGTCAAGGCCGGTGGTCGGTTCATCCATGATGAGCAGCTCGGGATCTCCCATCAGCGCACGGGCGATCAATACGCGGGTGCGTTCGCCTTCGGACAGTCGCCACATCTCCTTGCCTTCCAGATAGGAGACGCGAAAATCGCGCAGCAGCTGGCGGGCGCGGGCGTATTCCTCTTGCGTGTAGGTGTCGCGCCAGCGCCCGGTCACGGCGGACAGGCCGGTGACCACGGCGTCCAGCGGGTCCTCGAACTCGGGGAACTGCCGGCCCAGGTCGGCCGAGGCGAGACCGATGCGGGTGCGCAGTTTGAATACGTCGTATTTGCCGAGTTGATGGCCGAGGATGAATACGCGGCCTTCCGAGGGGAACGTGCGGGTGGCCAGCATGCCGACCGCGGTGGATTTGCCGATGCCGTTCGGACCGAACAGCACCCAACGCTCCCCCGCGTTGATGGTGAGGTTCACGTCGGTGATAATGACGCGACGGTTGCGCCGGAATTCGACGTTGTCGAGTTGGAGGACGGTGTTTGTCATGAGTGAAATACTAACTATGATTCGCGATCTGAGGACTCCCCTCAGTACGCTTCGCGGACGACTCCCCTCAAAGAGGGGAGCCAAGAAACCGGTACCTGAGGGGAGCTGGCCGGCGCAGCCGGACTGAGGGGGGCACTCGTTGCAGCGCTACTTACTTCTTCTGCTCGTCGAGCACGGACTGGTAGACTTCCACGGTCTTGTCGGCGATGGTCTCCCAGCTGAACACGTCGCGGGCGCGTTCGTAGCCGGCCTGGCCCATCTTCTTGGCGAGTTCGGGGTCAGCCATGATTTTGTCGATAGCGGCGGCCATATCGTGTACAAACTTGTCCGGATCGGTGGGAGTGCCGGTGCCGTCGTGCAACTGGTCGATCGGAACCAGATAGCCGGTTTCGCCGTCGACCACGACTTCCGGAATACCGCCGGTGGCGGATGCGACGACCGGCAGACCGCAGGCCATGGCCTCAAGGTTCACGATGCCCAGCGGCTCGTAGATGCTCGGGCAGATGAAGGCATCACAGCCGTGTTCCAAAGCATTCAGCTCAGGCTTCGGCAGCATTTCTTCAATCCAGACGATGTTGCCGCGTTCCTCATCCAGCTTGGCGAACGCGATCTTGACCTCTTCGGCGATTTCCGGGGTGTCAGGCGCTCCCGCGCACAGCACCACCTGAATGTCCTTGGAAATCAGGTGCAGTGCCTTGAGCAGGTATGGCAGGCCCTTCTGGCGGGTGATACGGCCCACGAACAGCAGGGTGGGCTTCGAACGGTCGATGTGGTAACGCTCGAACACCTTCCAACCCGGATCGTCTGGTGCCGGGGTAGCGAAGTCGGCCATGGTGATGCCGTTGTACACCACAACCACCTTGTTCGGATCGAGGTTCGGGTAAGCAGTCAGAATATCCTTGCGCATGCCACCGGACACGGCGATCACACGATCGGCGTGCTCGTAAGCATCCTTCTCAGCCCAGGAGCTCAGATTGTAGCCGCCGCCGAGCTGCTCACGCTTCCACGGGCGGAACGGCTCCAGAGAGTGCGCGGTAATAACCAATGGAGTGCCGTGCAGCATCTTGGCCATGTAGCCCGCCAAGCAGGCATACCAGGTGTGCGCGTGGATGATGTCGGCGTCCACATCATTGGCGATCTGCAAATCAACGCCGAAGGTCTTCAATGCGGGGTTGGCATCAGCCAGCTCAGAAGGCGTGTCATAGCCGACGACCTTCAAGCTGCCCTTAGCATCGGCAGCATTCGGGATAGCAGGAATGTCCGCCTCGGTGCGCTTGCCATCAAACGCACGAACGGTTACGTCGATGCGCTCGGCAAGCACCTTGGACAGTTCCTCGGCGTGTACACCGGCCCCACCATAGACATGCGGCGGGTATTCGCGGGTTAGAATATCAACTTTCATCGGACTGCCTCTCCTTCGTGCGTCAGAAAGAAACTCAAGCACTTCTTACTTTAGGGCACCGCATACAAGAAAACGCACAACTTCCGTCGTGCGTTTTGCTTTTCAAGCCGGATTTACCAGGCAAAAAAATCAGACGGCCGTGCCGTTCTGATCCAAATTCGGATTATGCTTGGAATCGCCAGCCGTAAAGAACAGGCTCAGCACACCCACAATGAACACCGCGGAAACGGTGATGATCAGCCACATCGGATGGCTTGGCAGCCACATAACCACGAAGAACGCGATAATCGCGATGGCGATCAGCGTCCAGCTGCCCACACGGAACCACTGACGCAGCGAATGCGGTGCCTTGAACATCTTCGGATTCGTGTAGTTCGGGTTAGTGGTCAGCAGGGTTTCGGTGTCCGCAATCGTACCGCCGCTGGGCTTCCATTCGGTGCCGTCGGTGCCGTCCTGCAGACGCTGGGACTTCTGCTGCAGCTGGTATTCGTCAATCATTCCCGAACGGCCACGGCCACGGCCACGGGTCTGGTCATACTGCGACGGCACTCCCCTGCGGCCTGCTTTGGCTTGGGCACGGCGTTCTGCACGATTCGGCATTTCACTACTCCTGTTTCGACGGTGACACTGTTGGCTATATTACTCGCCTATCGGCGGCAATTTGCCACCAGTCCATCGGAACCCACTGTGTGTCATTGTATTTTCAGTCAGTGATGCGGGCAGTCGGTGATGCGATAGGTTTGCGTATGGAAGTCGCAAGTGACCGCAGTGCCGTCCGCGAATACCGAACGCTGCACCAGCGGATCATCATCCACGAACTCGTGACGAACCAGTTCCTGCATGCCGACCCGCTCATGGAATGCAGCGACCGTATGGCAGCGTTCGATGTCGTTTTCCGTGCGAGCGCGCTGTTCGTCGTCCATGTCGCCGTCAACGCCGATGTATGCGGCATCGCGAATCAGGTATGGAGCTCCGCCGTTGAGCAAGGCGTACAGCATGTAATCGTCGCCGTCCACCACACGCTCCATCATCCACGGCTCGATAACGCAATCATGGTAGACGAGGTTATACAGCGGCACCGGCACACCTTGGCGCGGCTCGTTGGGTGAGCGCATCTGGAAGTCGTATGGCGCGTAATGGCAGAATATCAGGCTTGGCACTGCCCAGTCCGATACCTCTTCGGACGAGGAGAGGATGCCGTGCGAGAGCAGATATTCGAAGCATTCGGCGCGGCGGTCAAAGCATTCGCGGCGGGTCATGCGGTGTTCGGGGTTCGAGCATTCGTCGCCTTCGTTGCAGGTGAAGACATCCAAGTATGCACAGTCGAGCTTGATGCCGTGTGCGGCGATTTCGGCGAAATTGCGGCGCACGTAGTCCGGTGCGAGCTCGGCGCACAGGTAGGTCTGGCGGCCGCCCGCCCAGCGTGCGTGTTCGGGCATCGTACCGTCTGCCAGCCGAATCGCATTGTTGGCATCAAAGGTTTGCGCGGTGAAGTAGTAATCGCGGTACTGGTCATGCGTGCCGAAAATATCGCCTTGCTCATGGCAGGCGTCGACCAGCGACTTCATGCCTTCCCAGCCGCCTGCCTCCTGACAGGCCGGCAGATAGTCGGGGTGTGCGTTGTCGTATCCGGGCTGTGCCCAACCATCCAAGTGCATGTACAGTCGGCCTGCACCCATGCCGTGCAGTGTTCGCATTTGCTTTTCGCGCTGTGCGAAGGTGACCAGCGACTCGTTTTTCTCGGGGTGGTCCTTATCGTAGTAGTACGAGTCGGGCTGCACTTTGGTTTTGATGCCGATGTGCACCCACGAGCGACCAATCAGGTCACGCACGGAGGGATTGCGCGCCGCCTTTTCGGCGAGCGTACGCAGGCGACCTCGTTCGTTGACGTACGAACGATAGGCCTTGCACACCGCCGTGTGATCGGCGTGGTCGAGGAACTGGTAGCGTACCACGCGGCGATAATTCATTGTGCCGAGGCTTGGCTCAAACCAAGTATTGATATGGGTGTACGGGCCATTGCTGGGATGGTCGATGCCGTAACCGGCATTCCATGGAGTTTCGCAGATGGCGATATACCCGTGTCCGTCTGCGCGGAGCTGCGCGAACCACGGCATGTAACCGCCAGCCGTTTCGAAGCGGCCGTCGAAGGCGATGTCTTTGGTGCTCACGGCGGTAGGCCATGTGTTGGGGATCATCACACCTTGCTCATGGGTGATGAGTGTCGTGTCATGGTCGTCGGCGCAATCGAAGTCCATGGCTGCGGGCCACGTCACATTGGTGATGTTCAGGCCTTGCTCATTAAGCGGAATCCATTCGAAGAGCACATCGCCTGAGGCACGCTCCACCCATACATAGGTTTCAAAGGAGTATGCGCTGTGCCCAAAGCCGGTGAAGATGCTGCGAATGCCGGTTCCCGTGCCGGTTTCACGCTGCTCATGGGTGATGGAAGTGGCATCCGCGAACGCGAAGGTGCCTTGCGCGCATTGCAGGGTCGGCTTGAAATCAGCGCAGGTATTCCATTCGGCACCGTCGCGCGTAAAAGCGAACTGCATCGTTCGTTCATCGAATCGCACGGTAGTGCCGGATACGGTGAATTCCATAGTTAATGTGCTCCTGTATGTTCTCGATTGCTCCCGCTTACGGGAGCTCGCTCATATAACAAGATTAGGGGTGGTCTGCTGTTTGAGACCACCCCCCAGTCGGCTTTGCCGACAGCCCCCGCCAGCGGGGGGCTAGCGCTGTCTGTTTATTACTTACTGCTTACTGCTTCTTGGTCAGTGCGGTGAACACTGGGCCGCCGCCGTAGTCGAATGCGACGCCGGAGATTGCGGAGGTGCTGGCTGCGGTGGCATTCTGGTTCCACAACGGGATAGCCGGAAGGTCCTGCAGCAGAATCTCCTCACCTTGCTGATAATACTTGTCGGCTTCCTCGGTGGACGGGGCGGAAAGAGCCTTGTCCATCATGGCATCGAACTCGGGGTTCTTGTAGTTGCCGCTGTTGCCGCCCTTGCCGTCGGCCGAACTGGAATCGTACAGCTGTACCAGATAGTTGTCCGCGGATGGATAATCAGGGCCCCAACCGCTACGGTATGCGGAGGTCATCTTGCCTGAATCCACATTGGACAGGAATTCGTCGGAAGTGGACATCGGGATGCTCTTGGCATCGATATCCAGCGTGTTCTTGATGTAGTTGCAGATTGCCTCAACCCAGTTCTTCGCAGTGCCATCAGCATTGTATGCAATGCCGAACTCACCGCTCCACGGGGAGATGGCGTTGGCCTTGGCCCACAGTTCCTTGGCCTTGGACGGGTTGTACTTCAGTACTTCATTTCCCTTGAGTTCCTTGGAGTAGGCGCTGATTGGGGCTGCAAGGAAGTCGACGGCGGGCGTGGCGGTACCGTGGAAGATCTTCTCGGCGACGGTCTTGCGGTCGATGGACATGGAAATGGCCTGACGACGCAGGTTGCCTTCCTCGTTCTGGCCGAAGTGTTCCAGCCATTCAGGAATGGTGAAAGTGAGCGTATTGCCACCGGGCTCGTTGTATGCCTTCAGCGACTTGTCGGATTGGAAGGAGGTAAGTGCGGTGTCAGGAATCGTGTTCGTGAAGTCCAGGTTGCCACCGCGTAGGTCGGCGTATGCCGAATCAGGCGAGGTATAGATCTTGAAGTTCAGGCCATCGTTCTTGGCGACACGATTGCCCTTGTAGTCAGGGTTCTTCACCATTTCGATGCTGTGGTTGTGCTGCCAGGACACGAACTTGTATGGGCCGTTGCTCACTGGGTGCTGACCGAACTTCTTCGGGTCCTTGAACGCGGATTCGGGCAACGGCATGTAGGCGTGGCTGCCGGCCTTGACCGGGAATGCCGAGTCGGGCTGGCTGAGCTTGACATCGATGGTGTTGTCGTCAACGACGGTCAGGCCGCTCAGCGTGGCCTTGGGGTCCACGTCCGGCTTTTGCAGATCATCATAGCCTTCGATTGTGCTGAAGAAGCTGGCGCTGGCCTGCTTGTTGGCACTGTTGGCGGTGTAATTCCATGCGTTTACGAAGGAGTGCGCGGTCACCGGAGTGCCGTCGGTGAACTTCCATCCGCTCTTGAGCTTGATGACGTAATGCGTGGCGTTGTCGCTGGAGGTGATGCTGTCTGCTACCTCGTTGTGGATGCCGCCCTTCGCATCGTAGGTCACCAGACCTGCGAACAGCTGGTCTACAACCTTGCCGCCACCGGCCTCAGTGGTGTTGCCGGGGAATAGTGGGTGTGCCGGCTCACTGCCGTACACGGAAATGATATTGGAATCTGAAGCATTGCTGGAATTGGAGGTACCGGTCGATCCGCAGCCGCTGAGCAGCATGACGATTGCCGCACCGGCCGCGACCAGTGAAGTGACATGGCGTGTGTTCATGAATCTCTCCCAAATATTCTGGCGTCATCTTTTTGGCGACGAAAGACACCATAGGAGCTTCATGTTAACCACGTATGCAATATTCTCGAAATATAAACATTACTGAAGGCTCAAGGCAGTAATTAATCCCAGAAACGCAAAAATCCCCTCACGAAGAAGGGATTTTCATGTTTCTGTTTGGAAAGTATTCAGCGAGGCAGCATCATCGGACGCTGGCTGGCCTTGATCGGGGCCGGCAGCTCGCTCTTTTCCTTGGAGAGGTACTCGTCCACGGCTGCGGCGCAGGAGCGGCCTTCGGCGATGGCCCAGACCACGAGGCTCTGGCCACGGCCGGCATCGCCGCACACGAACACGCCATCCTGGGAGGTGGCGAACTTGTCATTGCGAGCGATGTTGCCACGCTTGTCGAGTTCGACGGGCAGCTGGTCGAGGATGGTCTCGGTGTCCGGATGCAGGAAGCCCACGGAGATGAGGACCAGATCGGCGGGCAGCACGCGCTCGGTGCCAGGCTGGCGAGTGAACGGACCATTTTCGCCGGGAGCCACGGAGACAACCTTCAGGCCGGTGACGTGACCGCGTTCATCGGCCACGAAGCCTTCGGCGGTGGTCGAGTTGTCGATGGTGACCTTGGCCTTCTCCTCTTCGGTGCCTTCGAAGTTCACGGAGTCGGTGGAGTAGATGTACTCGCCGCCCTCTTCCATGGAGGAGGTCTTCTGGTAGGTGCGGGCGAAGGTCGGCCACGGGCTGTTGTCCGGACGGCTTGACGGCTCTTTCGGCATGATCTGCAGCACGGTGACATCCTTCGCACCCTGACGGATGGAGGTACCAAGGCAGTCGGAACCGGTGTCGCCACCGCCGATGACCACCACGTGCTTGTCCTTGGCGGTGATGTCGTGCACCGGCTTGACGCCGAAGATACGGCGCGTGGCGTCGGGCAGGAAGTCGAGGGCGAAGTGGATGCCGTCAAGCTCGCGGCCCGGAATCTTCATATCGCGCGGCACGCGGGAGCCGATGGCCACCACGACGGCGTCGTAACGGTCACGCAGGTCATCCCACGTGATGTCCTTGCCGATTTCCACGTTGGTGCGGAAGCGGGTGCCTTCGGCCTCCATCTGCTTGACACGGCGGTCGATCAGACCCTTTTCAAGCTTGAAGTTCGGGATGCCGTAACGCATCAGACCACCGATGGCGTCGTCCTTCTCGTAGACGACGACGGTGTGGCCGGCGCGGGTGAGCTGCTGAGCAGCGGCAAGGCCTGCAGGGCCGGAGCCGACGACGGCGACCGTCTGGTCGGTCAGACGCTGCGGCGGCAAAGGCTTGACGATGTCAAGATCCCAGGCCTGATCGATGATGGTCTGCTCGTCAAGCCTGATCATGGTCGGCGGCTGGTGGATGCCGAGCACGCAGGCCTGCTCGCACAGAGCCGGGCAGATACGGCCGGTGACTTCAGGGAAGTTGTTGGTCATGGACAGACGGTTGTACGCGTCCTCCCACTTGCCCTGACGGACCAGATCGTTCCACTCAGGAATCAGGTTGCCCAACGGGCATCCGGTCATACAGAACGGGGTGCCGCAATCCATGCAGCGGGCCGCCTGCGCTTGGGTCCACGGTTGCAGGCCGGTTTCGGCGTGAACGTCGAACCAGTCCTTGATACGTTCCTCAACGGGGCGTTCAGCCAGCTCTCGGCGGGTACGGACCTTCAGGAATCCTCTCGGGTCGCCCATGTCAGCGCGCTCCTTCCATAACCTGCTCGTACACCTTTTCCCAGGCGCCGGGCGCATTGAAATCTACATTGTTGGTCTTGGCCTCTTCCATGGCCTTCGTCATGGCCACGAACTGCTTCGGCACCACGTGAGTGAACCGCTTGACGGTCTCGTTCCAGTCCTCCAGCAAAGCCGCAGCGAACTGAGAACCGGTCTCTTCGGCATGCTGCTTGACCAGTGCGTACACCAGCTTGGAGGTTTCGGCATCAAGCGACTTGAAGAGCAGTGCACCGGACTTGATGGCACCCGGGTTGACCTTCTTCATATCGAGGTCAAGCACATAAGTGTTACCGCCGGAGAAGCCTGCACCGAAATTGCGTCCGGTGGGGCCGAGCACCACAACAGTGCCGCCGGTCATGTACTCGCAGCCGTGGTCGCCCACGCCTTCGACCACAAACGTGGCACCGCCGTTACGAACGCCGAAACGTTCGCCGGCGCGTCCGGCCACGAACATCTGGCCGGAAGTGGCGCCGAAACCGGTGACGTTGCCGGCGATGACGTTGCTGTGCTTGTCGAAGGTGACGTTATCTTCCGGGCGCACGATCATGCGACCGCCGGACAGGCCCTTGCCGGCGTAGTCGTTGACTTCGCCGTAGATGCGCATGGTCTCGCCGCGCGGGATGAACGCACCGATGGACTGGCCTCCGGAACCGTGCAGGGTCATGTCGATGGTGTCGTCCGGCAGACCTTCCTCGCCGTAACGGCGGGTGATCTCGTAGCCGACCATGGTGCCGACCGTACGGTTGACGTTGCGAATCGGCATTTCGATGCGCACGGGTTCCTTGTGTTCGAGGGCCGGCTGGGCAAGTTCGATGAGCTTGTTGTCCAGCGCCTTCTCCAGCTCGTGGTTCTGCTCGATGGTCTGGTGCAGGATCGTGCCGGGTACCGGGCCGGCCTGCTTGAGCACGTTGGACAGGTCGATGCCGCCGGACTTCCAGCGCTTGATGGCCTCGTCCTGATCCAAGCACTCAACGTGGCCGATGGCCTCCTCAAGAGTCCTGAAGCCGAGCTGGGCGAGGATCTCGCGCACCTCCTCAGCGATGAACATGAAGAAGTTGACCACGTACTCGGGCTTGCCCTTAAAGCGGGCGCGCAGCTCAGGATCCTGGGTGGCAATGCCCTGCGGGCAGGTGTTCTTCTGGCAGGCGCGCATCATGACGCAGCCTTCCACGATCAGGGCTGCGGTAGCGAAGCCGAATTCCTCGGCACCAAGCAGGGCGGCGATGACCACGTCACGACCGGTCTTGAGCTCGCCGTCGCACTGGACGACGATGCGGGAGCGCAGGCCGTTCAGGATCAGCGTCTGCTGGGTTTCGGACAGGCCGATCTCCCACGGGGTGCCGGCGTGCTTGATGGCGTTGAGCGGGGCTGCACCCGTACCGCCGTCATAGCCGGAGATAAGCACCACGTCGGCATGGCACTTGGCCACACCTGCGGCGATGGTGCCGACGCCGAACTCGGAAACGAGCTTGACGTGGATACGTGCCTTCGGGTTGGCCATCTTCGCATCGTTGATCAGCTGCTTCAGATCCTCGATGGAGTAGATGTCGTGGTGCGGCGG
>ERZ1035027.12-NODE-12-length-148998-cov-37.837676_pt1 | contig 148998 bp, 131 predicted proteins | sample MGYA00520604_ERZ1035027 | MGnify/ENA primary metagenome ERZ1035027 (study PRJEB33766, sample SAMN09781743) | gut metagenome | biome: gut microbiome | host: Homo sapiens | place: Madagascar | study: EMG produced TPA metagenomics assembly of the PRJNA485056 data...
TCTTTTTTGTTTTCTTGATTTCAGGGATGGCACTTTTGAAAGAACGTACCAGCGGAACCTTGGATCGCTTGTTAGCGACACCAGTCAAACGTTCGGAAATCGTTTATGGTTACATGATATCTTATGGACTTATTGCTATTCTTCAGACAGCAGTAGTTGTCATGGCTGCCATTTGGTTGTTAGATATTGACGTTGTCGGAAGTCTGTTAAATGTTATAATAGTTAATGTGGTACTGGCTCTTGTAGCACTAGCTTTCGGAATTCTCTTGTCTACTTTGGCAAAATCAGAATTTCAAATGACGCAATTTATTCCTCTTGTGATTTTGCCTCAACTCTTTTTCTCAGGAATCATTCCACTTGATTCAATGGGAGAGTGGGCAAAAACAATTGGAAAATTCTTGCCATTGACCTACTCAGGTGATGCAATGAGTCAGATTATTCTTTACGGACGTGGAATTGGAGATGTCGTACCTAATATTGGTGTTTTACTGCTTTTCCTTATCGTTTTGACAATTCTCAATATTGTCGGATTGCGTCGTTATCGTAAAGTTTAAAATATAAATATACGAGGATGAAAATGAGCGAGAGTATTTTTGAGTCGTTTGAAGCTTATCTAAAAGAGGCAGACTATCCCAAAGGAAAGAAAAAAATCATGCAGGCTGCGGTCGATTTGATTTCTACTAAGAGTTACAATGGGACCTCCACCCTACAAATTGCCAAACATGCGGGACTTAGTCAGGCAACGCTTTTCAAGTATTTCAAGACCAAAGAAGATTTATTAACAGCTATTTTACATCCTGTTGTTCCAGGACTTTTCGGTCGTTTTTTTGAGGAACTTTTGGCACTTAACACGACCGAAGAAAAGGTTCATTATCTCGTTCACAATCGCATGGCCTATCTCAAAAAAAATCGTGCCTTGATGAAAATTATTCTACAGGAAATTTTTTCAAATAAGAAACTGAGAAAGGAACAACTCTATATTTGGAACACTCTTCATGATAAACTTTTAGTACTCCACAAGGAATTGATAGCAGATTCACGTGTGAATCCTGAATTAACAATTCCACAAATGGTTCGTATTTGTGTGGGTCCCTTGTTGGCCTACTTTGCACAACTCTATATCGTTGGGGACAATAGCGAAATAAGAGAAAAAGACTTAGAATTGTTGGAAAAGCAGATTTTAGGTGGCTTGTGGAAATAAGAGTTTATTGTAATCATATTTCTTGAAATAGTACACAAAAGGACATGTTTTTGCCTAAAGCAGATTCATGTCCTTTTTAGGTGTTATGATTTAATCATCTATTTTTATTGATTATAAGCTAATAGATTTTATGAAATCATATAATCAGTTTGCATTTTTTGATATAATAATTCTTAAAACTTAGGAGGCAACAGATGATATACAAACATGAAATTCCTATTTTAGAGTTTGATGACAATCCTCAGGCTGTGATTATGCCGACCCATGAGGATTTAGGTTTGGACCTGCCGCCTAGGTGTGTTTACGGCTTTTTAGAGGAAGAAGTCGAACGCTATGCGATCTCTGTTGGAGCTGAAAAAGTTGGCGAATTTGTCTCTGCCACCAAAATCTATCCTGTTTATGTCATGACTTACAACGGGAAGGAAATTTGCTTGGCTCAAGCTCCAGTAGGATCAGCTGCAGCAGCTCAATTTATGGATTGGCTAATTGGTTATGGCGTAAAGCAAATTATCTCAACCGGAACTTGTGGCGTCTTGGTAGACATGCCAGAGAATGTTTTTTTGATTCCGACGAGAGCATTGCGAGATGAAGGTGCAAGTTACCACTATGTAGCCCCATCGCGCTATATAGACATGAATGAACAAGCTCTTGATGCTATTGAGAGAACTTTAAAGCAAAAGGAAATCCCCTATGAAGAGGTCATGACCTGGTCGACAGACGGATTTTATAGAGAAACACCTGGTAAAGTTGCTTATCGCATTGAAGAGGGGTGTAGTGTTGTAGAGATGGAATGTGCATCTCTTGCAGCAGTTGCTCAACTTCGTGGAGCTATTTGGGGCTTGCTTCTGTTTACTGCTGATTCCCTAGCAGATATAGACAATTACAATCAACGAAATTGGGGTTCAGAGGCTTTTGATAAGGCCTTAGAGCTCTGCTTAGATATCATTGTTCAGATGTAATCTTGATTCGATAGAAAAGAGCATGATGGTATAGTCATGTTCTTTTCATGTATCAATTGTTATTTCAAAATATCCCAGAGTTCTTGAGCAGTATTAGCTACAAAATCAGGATTTTCCGCTAATAACGTTTCGTTGGTTCCAAATCCCCATGTTACAGCCAATGTCTTAATACCAACTGTTTTTCCACCAATCATGTCATACTTGGTGTCGCCAACAATGACAGACTGGTCTTTGTTCGCATTATTTTCAGTAATAGCACGCTGCAAGACGTCAGCCTTGTTAAAAGCAGCAGGTGTGGCCCCATAGATGCCATCAAAAAACTCAGTGATGCCAAGGTACTTGCACATTTCCCGAGCAGTAGGCTCATTTTTGGAAGTTGTGATATAGATTTTCTTATTTGGATCTTGACTCAGCTCCTCGAGTACTTCTTTTATACCGTCGTAGAGATGAGCTTCAAACTGTCCTTTGCTCTCATAATAGTCACGATAAAGCTGAACAGCTTGGGCAGCACCTTCTTCGCTTACTTCTTCTTTGAATGTCACTTCTAGAGGTGGTCCCATAAAGGTGCGAATTTTTTTATTGCTTGGAACAGGTAGGCCCAGTGTTTCAAAGGTTTGGACAAAACCATTGTGGATGCCCTCAGAACTATCTGTAAGGGTACCATCAAGGTCGAAGAAAATGTGTGTAAATATCATATGATTCTCCAATACAATGTTGTTTATTTATTATATCATGATAGGAGAAAATGCAAAGTCAAACAATACAAGTCAGATTTTCAAAGAGAAGACGTTTGTGAATGATTTTGATAGGACGGGGGTGAAAAAAGCTCCCAAATGTATCGTTATCCTCGACGACCTCAATGGTGAAATTTTAGACCCATTGGCTATCACTCCTATAGGTGCGACAACCGGTCAAACTGATAGTTAAGACTTTTCAACTCTCTTTAAGAAACAATCCAAGGATAAAAAAGTTATCTCAGTTGGTTAGCAGGGTAATCCAGATGATATGTTCCAAGTTATCGATCTATATAAACTAAAATACATTAATCCGGACCTCCTGATTGTTCAAGCAGATTCTCAAGAACTCCTAGATAACAGAGTTAAAAATACCCCTGTCTGGACTAGCTTAAAGGATGTTCAAAATAACAAGGTCATCTATGCTGATTACTCAACTTACATGCTGGGCTTTGGGATTGTCTCCCAAGAAGCTATTATGAAACAAACGACCGGTATGGTCGTTTTTCTATGTTAAAGAACAGTTTAACCGACAAACAAACGTTTAATATGTTTTCTTAAGGCAAAATAGAGCTGAATGGTCATTGGAATCCAAATCAAGGGCTCGCATAGGATAACGCCAAGGTAACCCATAGAAGGAATGACCAAAAGAACAAAGAGAATTTTTCCAAAAAGCTCAATGAAACTAGAGGTTAAAGGTGTCAGTTTCTTACCTAGACCTTGTAGGCTATTTCTAAAGATGAGGAGCATTCCTAAAATAGGATAAAAGAGAGAACTGATACGAAGGTAGCGACTAGCATTGTCAATTATCACAGCATTATTTGAACCAGAGATAAGACCAGCTAAGAAGGGGCTTGCTACATAGAGGAGGGCACAAGCAATGACAGACCAAGTTATAGAAACAAGACAGGATTGCTTTAACCCAGCTACTATGCGTTTAAACTGTCTGGCACCGAAATTCTGAGAGGTGAAGGTGATCACACCGGCAGCAAGTGAAGTCAAAGGGAGAACAGCGAAGGACATAATCCGTCTTGCCGCCACTTGAGCGCTAATGATAAGAGGTCCAAAGCCGTTAATGGCATATTGTAAGGTCACAGTCCCAATAGAAACAATAGAATTCATGAGTCCCATGGCCATTCCTTGTCCAAAAAGGTCCAAATAAAGACTTGAATCAAGAATAAAGTCTGACTTGCTTGGTAGAAGTAAGGTCACTTTTTTCTTAATATAGTAAAGACAAAGAAGTGCTGAAAGTCCTTGAGAAATAATCGTTGCCAAGCCTGCTGATTGAACACCAAGATGGAGTTGTGTAATAAAGAAAAGGTCTAAAACGATATTGACCAGAGCCGAAAATATCAGAAAATAGAGGGCTGTCAGACTGTCACCAACCGCTCTGAGGAGACCTGCACACAGATTATATCCCAAAGTTACCCCAACACAGGAGACAATCATAGAAATATACTGGTAGGACTGCCCAATGATAGAAGTAGGCGTCCCTAAAAATCTTAGCAAAGGATAGAGCCCGAAATGTCCTAAAATCATAACCAGGGCACTTAATCCCAGACCGATGACAACTGTGGCCGCGACAGACTGACGAAGTTTTCTATAGTCTTGCGCACCATAATAACGTGCGATAACAACTCCCATACCATTTCCGACACCAAGAGCAAAGCCGATAATCAAATCAAAAATAGCAGAAGAAGCTCCTACAGCAGCCAAAGCATCTGGTCCTAGAAAGCGACCCACAATCATGACATCCGCAGTATTATAGAGTTGCTGGAAAATATTGGATATCAGAATCGGTAGAGCAAAGATTAAAAGAGACCGCAAAATAGGGCCTCGTAAAAGATCAACTGACGAATTTTTCATAGAACTATTATAACAAGATTGTAATTGTGAAACAATGACAAAAAGCCATCCTAGGATGACTTTCGCCTATTTTTTAGATAGTGGCTAAGTATTTGTGTCATATGGTTGTAGCCCGCCGCAATCATTGGAATCTGTAAGTAAATATAAGGTAGGGTGTACTGGCTTTTAGTCTCAGATATGAGGTGGAAGAGGATACCCCCAAAGAGATAGAGAAAGGCATAAAGTCCCAACGTTGCTCCGTCCCCCATTCGTTTATAAGTGAAAGCGTAGTAGAACACACCACCGAGATATAAGACTAAGAGATAGCCTTGCATATAGGTCACAAAAAAGAGATGTAGGGTCCCATCGTGATAGATTGAAGTCGCAAACCTATTCCACAAAGGCTGAAACTTGTCTTTACTTGGGCCATTCCAGATGGACTGGAAGCTCCCTTCTGTCCAGGAACTGATAAACTTGGTGCTGAAAAACCAACTGGCCTCATTGGGATGTGCTAGGAGGTATTGAACACGCTTATCAAAAAGATGATTGGCGCTTTTTTCAATCTTTTCGATATTGCCCTTTTTCTTGGCGTAAATGTCACGGACATAGCCGGTATACCATCCTGGCATTCGTTTAGAATCGGGTTTGTCCTGTAAGCCCATGGCCAGCCAAGCAATCTGAGGCGTTCCAGGAATTTTTTGATGAGTGGTAATCTCATAGTAACTGGTTGTCGCCTTATGCAAGGTCATAGGAAAGGCAAAGAGGGCCAAAACTAAAAGTAAATAGCGGTAACGTTTCTCTCTCAAAGTCAGTAGTATCAAGATACCAGATAGCGCAATAATGAGAATGATGTTATTGCTCCTTACCCAGTAGGCCAAAGATAACATGGCTACTGAAAGAATCGCATTCCTAGCCTTACCACGTCTTAAGTAACGTAGAAAAAGGAGAACAGCAAAACTAGAAAAGAACAACCCATACATAAGTCCATAGGCAAACATAATGTTAAAGACTAAGGGCAAGAAACCAAAGCTCATGATGACAGACAAACGACTGACTAAAGGTCTCGTAAACAGTTCATCCGTAATCTTCCATGTCGCATAATTCATAGCAATGACCATGCCAAGATTCAATACATAGAAAACCGAGATGACCGGCAAAGGAATCAGATAGAGAACCAAGCGTTCAAAACTAAGCAATCCCAACTGGTGAGGATAGCGGTAGAAGTAGGCTCCTGGTTTAATCAAGGAGAAGTTGCCAGCATTGAACTGGACCGCCCCCTTAAAGACAGTTCCTGCATCGTCTCGACCAGCAAAACTAGTCAGAAAAATCAACAGTAGGCCAAAACTCACAAAGCAAATGGAAAAAAAGATGAAAATCTGCTTTGTTGTCAGTTCCTTTAAGATCTTCGGCCAGAGAAGGGTCAAAAGCAGAATGACCCCACCTGAAACATAAACATACCAAGGAACGCTACTAATCTCTGCCCACTCAAAGTATCCCGTCATCATGGTCGTGCGAATGAGCAAAGTAGTCACAAATAATAGTCCGAAGACTAAAAGCCCAACATAGTGCCCTAACCATTCTAAAACAGAACTCGTATATGACATAAGAGCCTTCATGCTGAAAGTCTCCTTTAATATAGGTAAATTACCCTTATAGTTTAGCATAGTCGTCCGAAAAATGTAATGAAAACAAGAAGAAAATAACATTCATCAACAAAAGAAATTGCTCTAATGAAGACATAGAAAAACTCTCTCGTTTCTAAAACAAGAGAGTTTGATTTTATAAAGTAGATTACTTCATCCGCATACTATCAATTTTTTCTTCAGTCGGTGTGACACGTAAGGTCTTTTGTCCCGTATAAGTTACAAATCCAGGTTTACCGGCTGTTGGTTTGTTGAGTTTTTTTACATCAATCATATCGACTTGAACCAAATTTGACAGACGGGCCTTAGAGTAGTACGCCGCCAATTCAGCAGCATCTGTCTTGACTTCGTCAGTTGGGTTAAGATTGTCCTTGATAACTACGTGACTACCTGGGATATCCTTAGCGTGGAACCAGAGCTCCCCTTTTTTAGCCATCTTGAAGGTTAACTCCTCATTCTGCAGGTTGTTACGACCAACCATGATAATGGTCTTACCATCAGAAGCCAGATATTGTTCAGGTTTCTTGCGTTTGTGGCGCTTGTCAGTTGAACGACGTTTCATAAAGCCAGCCTGAACAAGCTCCTCACGAATATCCTCGATTTCATCCATGTTGGCTTGAGAAAGACTGAACTCCACACTTTCTAAATAATCAATAGTCTGCTTGGTTTCCTCAATCAAACCAGTCAAGTGCTTAACAGCTTCCTTGAGTTTTTGATATTTCTTGAAGTAACGCTGAGCATTTTGGTTTGGCGTTAGAGCCACATTTAGAGGAATGGTAATCTTTTCACCAGTGTAGTAATTGTCTAACTCGACACTATCCTTGTCATTTGGCACCATGCTAAGATATGTGGTCAACAGTTCCCCTTTTTGACGAAACTCCTCAGCATTTTCAGTCGCTGCAAGCTCTTTTTCCTGTTTAACAAGTTTCTTCTTGTTTTTTTCCAGCTCATTTTGCATACGATGGATTAAATCACTAGCCTGTTGAGCCACGCGGTCACGCGCCGCCTTGTCTAAGTAGTAATAATCCAATAGGGCTGACAGGGTTTCAAACTCAGGTTGGTCCTGACTATCTGAGAATCTTACAGCTGAAAATGCCTTAGCTGTTAAGTTTGGCTCTACTTCGCGATTGAAGAAGGCACGGAAATTCTTGAGTTTATCAGTCTCAAGTAAGGCTGATAATTCATTGGCCGTGTCACGGCCCAAACCTTGGAAAAGTTTTTGAAGGTTTCTAGCTGACAAATCCTCAGTCTGTAGGATTTCAAAGAGTTTTTCGTCTGGAATATCAAAAGGATTCTTGGCGTCTGTCTTAGGAGGAGCGATATAGGTAGAACCAGGCAGAATAGTACGGTAACTATTTTGTGAGAAACCAACATGCTTAATAGACTCGATGATTTTGCTCTCGTTCTTGTCAATCAGGATAATGTTGGAATGTTTTCCCATGATCTCCATGACAAGAGTAACCTTAACGCTGTCACCTATTTCGTTTTTGTTAGAGACCGAAATTTCAAGGACACGGTCATTTTCCAGCTGCTTAATATCCTCGATAACCGCTCCCTGAAGGTATTTCCGCATAATCATGGTATAGGTGTTTGGATTCTGTGGATTTGGCAAGTCAGCCTTGGTCGTCTGAATACGCCCAAAAACAGGGTGAGCCGAAAGCAGAAGCTTGTAATTCTGACGATTGTTACGAATGGTCAGGACCAACTCACGCTCAAAAGGCTGATTAACCTTCTGGATACGCCCGTAGAGCACCTGCTCACGCAACTCAGCCGTCATATGGTGAAGAAAAAAGCCGTCAAAAGACATGATGTACTTCCTTTCTTGTTAGAGATGATGATTGTTTTATTTTAAAAATAAAATACTTTGTGAGACTTTCCTTAGGTGTTGGCGGACGTCATGGAACTTTGTAAAAAATTCCGAGCGCCTGAAACTAAAAGGTTTCAGGTGCTTTTAACACGGCGGAAAGTCTCGGTTAATTGCTCGGTCTGCTCGCAAAAAAGTTATTTCAAAAATTTGGAGAGCTTATTAGCTTGGTTAGATATTTTTAAACAATTTGGATACGTTATAAATGTAAATGTTGCTTAACCATTATAGCATAAAGCCTGCAGAAATGCTTGGGGGCGAGAATCTAAACTTATTATTTTAATCTAGTATAAATTATCCTGAAAAATTGTATGACATAAACAGCTAAAAATCATATCAAAATTCTTCATATATTTTTTTGAATTTATGTTCTAGTTATGGTATTATTTAATATGCTGAAAATTAAAGGAGCATTAAATGAACGATATAAAAAAGATTAGCAACGCGACTAATTTGAAATACCTAGCTGTTGCACTTATGTTTTTGGACCAAATCTATCAGATGTTCGGGAGTATGGGCGCACCTATATGGTTGACGATGTTAGGACGTCTGGTTTTCCCAATTTTCCTCTTTCTTGCTGCTGATAGTTTTCACTACACTCATGATCGTATGGCTTTTCTCAGGCGGTTGCTTTACATGAGTTGGTTTATGATTATTGGTAATGCCATCATTGGTAGTATTTTTCATAATGGTAGTATCGGTTTAACCAACAATGCCTTTTCAACATTCTTTATTACTGGTATTTATATTTGCTCTTGGGATTTGTTGGCTAAGGGGCTTCGTGATAAATCATACAAGGAGCTGATTCAAGGGATTGGTGTCTTTCTCTTGCCGATTCTTTCAGCGATTCCAGTTGCTGTACTAGGGGGGATTTTTGAAACACCTAACGGAAATCCATTTGTGGCTCATAGCGTGGATTTTCTCTTGTCACTTGTGCCAAGTATTATCATGGTTGAGGGTGGCTTTGCCATGGTTATTCTTGGGTTGCTCTTCTATATTTTCCGTACCAATCGCATGGCTCAAATCATTGTCTTAGCTGTTATTTCAGTGATTGCCCATCTGTTTGATCCGACAGGTGTGCAGTGGATGATGATCTTTGCGGCAATTCCTATGTATTTCTATAATGGTGAGCGTGGTAGTGGTAACAAGAATTTCTTCTATATTTTCTACCCAGCCCATATTTATCTCTTGTGGATCCTAGCAAGTTTATTTAGATAAAATGACAAAGACAGTCCTTGTGCTGTCTTTTTTTCATGCTTAAAGGATATTTTTATGGTTTGTTTCCTGCTTCTAAAACTGCTATAATTTAAGGCGTAATAGAATCAAGTGATAAGTAAATTGGAGGTATATCATGACAAAAGTAGCAGTAGTATTTGCAGAAGGATTTGAAGAAATCGAAGCTTTGAGCCCAGTGGATGTCTTCCGCCGAGCAGAATTTGACTGTGACATGCTTGGACTTGAAAGTGCATCAGTGACTGGCTCACATGGGATTCAAGTCGCTATGGATGGTGTATTTGATGGCAATTTTGCGGATTATGACTTGGTGGTCCTTCCTGGAGGTATGCCTGGATCAACTAATCTACGCGACAACGAAACTTTGATTGCCTCTCTTCAAGAGGCTGCAAAAGCTGGAAAATACGTTGCTGCCATTTGTGCGGCACCAATTGTTCTTGAACGTGCAGGCCTGCTTGAAGGGCGAAAGTTTACTTGTTTCCCAGGTGTAGAGGAACAGATTGTATCTGGTGATCATCAAACTGACTTAGTAGTTGTGGATGGCAATATTGTGACTAGCCGTGGTGCCGGAACAGCATTAGCGTTTGCTTATGCCTTGGTTGATTTGTTGGGCGGTGATGGTCAGCAGTTGGCTCATACTATGGTCTACGACAGATTGTTTCAATAAGATGATAATAGACATGTATCAAACAGAGGGTCTAGTTATAGGCTGAAGAGACCTGAGCCTAGTTTTAAGAGCTTTGGTTTTTTCTTTTCTGCTTTGACATCTCGCTTGAAAATGGTTATAATAATCACAAAATAACCTTTAAATGAGTCCAGAGAGGCTTAAAAGGTCGGACAGATTGGAACAGCAGGGTTCTCCTGTGATTTTTTGTGCGACCTTGCCATGTGGCGAGGTTTTTTTGATGACATTTTGTAGTTTAGAAAGGGTTGTCATGATATTAGTTGAAGATTTAACCATTGTGAGTCAGCGTGAGATTGCACCTCGTATTTTTGAGATGGTGCTTAAGGGAGAGATGGTTGCAGATATGAATGTTGGTCAGTTCGTCCACCTCAAGGTGCCAGACCCAAGCAAGCTCCTTCGTCGTCCGATTTCCATTTCAGAGATTGACTACGACAAGAAAGAGGCAACTATTGTCTATCGTGTGGAGCGTGAGGGAACAGCTATTCTGTCTAAGATGGTAGCTGGACAAACCATTGATACCATGGGCCCTCAGGGAAATGGTTTTGATATTTCTGTTATTGAGGCTGGGCAGAAAGCTCTCCTAGTTGGTGGAGGTATTGGTGTGCCACCTTTAGTTGAGACGGCTAAGCAGTTGAAAACTAAGGGAGTGGAAGTTGTATCAGTCATTGGTTTTGCCAATAAGGATGCTGTCATCTTGGAGGACAAGCTCAAAGCTTGTGGGGATGTTTATGTGACGACCGATGACGGTTCATACGGTATCAAGGGTTATGTTTCGACAGTCATTGATAACTTCGACTGGACACCAGATGCCGTTTACAGTTGCGGAGCTCCGGGTATGCTCAAATATGTCGACAGCAAGTTTGAAAATCACCCTCATGCCTATGTTTCTATGGAAGCTCGCATGGCTTGTGGTATGGGTGCTTGCTATGCCTGTGTGGTTCACGTTAAAGGAGAGTCGGACGCCAAAAATCTTCGTGTTTGCGAAGAAGGACCAGTCTTCCCTACCGGAAAAGTCATCGTCTAGGAGGTTACTATGTCAGAAATTAAATCAGAAAATCGTTTAGCTATTAGCCTTCCAGGACTCGATTTGAAGAATCCTATTATCCCAGCTTCTGGTTGCTTTGGTTTTGGTCAAGAGTATGCCAAGTATTACGATTTGGATAAACTAGGATCGATCATGATTAAGGCAACGACCGCCAACCCTCGTTTTGGTAACCCAACACCACGTGTGGCTGAGACACCATCAGGCATGCTTAATGCCATTGGCTTGCAAAACCCTGGTGTTGATGCTGTCTTGTTTGAAAAACTCCCATGGTTACAGGAACATTATCCTGAGTTGCCAATCATTGCCAATGTGGCTGGATTTTCTAACGAAGAATATGCGGAAGTCTCTCACAAGATTTCCAAAGCTAGTAACGTCAAGGCAATTGAGCTCAACATCTCTTGCCCAAACGTAGACCATGGCAATAATGGCCTACTCATTGGACAAGTCCCAGAACTTGCCTATGCAGCCGTAAAAGCCAGTGTTTCTCATTCTGATGTGCCCGTCTATGTCAAACTGACACCAAGCGTGGCTGACATCACAAGTGTTGCCAAGGCAGTCGAAGATGCCGGTGCGACAGGTTTCACCATGATTAACACCTTGGTCGGAACACGCTATGACTTGGCGACTCGCAAACCTATTATTGCCAATGGCCAAGGTGGTATGTCAGGCCCAGCTGTCTTCCCAGTAGCCCTTAAACTTATCCGCCAAGTTGCTCTAGCGTCAGATCTTCCAATCATCGGTATGGGGGGCGTCGACAGTGCCGAAGCGGCTATCGAAATGTTTATTGCTGGTGCCTCAGCTATCGGTGTCGGAACAGCCAACTTCGCAGATCCATATGCCTGCCCTAAAATCATTGACCGACTCCCTGAAGTTATGGACAAGTACGAAATCACAACACTCGAAGACTTACGTGAGGAAGTTCGAACAGACTTGTTGAGGAAATAGAATAATTGATTTAAAAGTAAAAAGATGGAAACTAAAACTTCCATCTTTTTTATTGGTGACTTTATGTTTAATTCTCTCTAGCGTTGTGAATAAAATAAATTATTATAAAGGCGTTTAAATAATTGAAGTACAGTTAATGCCAGATTATATCTATATATTAGTTAGTATGCTACCTCGAATGGGTGAACTATTTTTTCTAGAAATACTAAGTATTCTTGGAGTATAATATCATTATTGATAGATAAAAGAATTTTTGAATTGTAATTTCTTGAAGCTATGTATTTGATTTCTTAAATTTAGAAACTCAGAAAGAGGTTTAAAAAAATAAAAGGAGCATTATGAAATTTAAAGATTATACTTGGGACAAAGAGTTTGATATAAAAGGTTATTTTTCAGAATGTCCAGATAATTTCAATAGTAAGAATAATTTGAGCGGTATTTTACATTATTCTTCAAGAGAAATTGTATTAGAATTATTTGGCGAATTTGATGAGGACCTAAGTATTTCTTTTAATCTTGGCAAGCATTTGGAAAAAATATATGGATTCACTAGTGATGGCAATATTTTAATTTTAAACACTTATGGAGAACCAATGGTGTATTTATCATATCCTGGTTTTTCAATAACTAAATATAGAGTAAAAGACTTTAAAATCTACAGTGTATATTATAATGAAGTAGAAAACTTTGACTATAATTCAGGAGCCTTTAAGAAATTAATAAATGAATTAGATTCTGAAAAAATAAAAGAATTTAAATTTAGTTTTGAACACATTGAGGAATGGATTGCCAAATCACTAGTGACCATTAAGCGTGATAAGAATCAAACTATTTTTAAGAGTGCAGTACATAAATATCAATCAACAAAGGCGTTAATAAAATCAGTAGGAATGAACTTTGAAGATTCAGCAATACTACATTCTTCGTTTACAAACATATCATTTACAAGTGATTATTTAATTAAACTTACTTCAGCTGATTCAAAAAAAAGACTTTTTAATGATTTTTATCAAGCTTCATGGAAGATTAAGGACCTTATTGAAATTTTATCAAATATACCTTTGTCTTTTACTAATATTGAATTTCTAGTTGATTATAAAATGGTAGATGATAAACGTTTGCCACTGACAAAAGGAAAATTCTTTGTGCAACATGCTAGAAAATCTAAAAAATGGAAATCAAATTCTCAGCAAGATATCTCTTTAAAGAGATTAGAGGATAATTTTGAAGCTATTTTAAATCATTGGTTTGATAAATCTGAGGAACTTGATTTTATAGTTAAACAATTTTCAAAAAATCTTCATGGTAACTTATTCTTGGAAGATCAGTTGGTTGATGCAATCAGAAATCTAGAAGTATATTCTAGAAATTTTAAGAATTTTAAAATACCGCAACGTTTATCTGATATTGAAGAAAAACAAAAACGATGTTTGCTCAATTTTATAAATACAAATATCTTAGAGGAGGTTAGAGGTAAGTTTAGAAATAGATTGAAATTTAATAAGAAAGAACCAAGTCTTTCTGAACGGTTGAAAAATTTATTTGATTCAATAGATGAGCTTAATCAGTCTAAAATTTTTTCAAATGTAGAGAGAGAATTGCTGATAAAAAAATTAACTCAAACACGCAATTATTATACTCACGGTGATTCGAAGGATAAATATCCAAAATTGATAACAGATATCAGTGAGATGTACGAAACAACATTGCTTCTTCGAGAAGTTTTAAGATATTATATCTACCAAGAATTAAGTATGAAATATGAATATATAGGTTTCTAAAGACTTTGAAATAAGTTTTAAAAATTTCATTAATGTACTACAGGATAGAGATTAAAGATATCCCCCTTTGACATTCCCTTATAAAAGCGCTATAATAGAACAAATTGAACTGAACCTTTAATCGAGTCCAGAGAGGCGAGAAAGGTGTACTGAGATGCTACGGCATCACTAAAGGGTAGGGACTGCCCTGTTTTCGTGCAACCTTCGCTGACTGGCGGAGGTTTTTTGTGTGAAAGGATATAAGAAATGAGAGAAAATCGTCCTGTTATTGCCCTTGATTTCCCGACCTTTGAGGATGTGAAGGCCTTCCTTGCTAAGTTTCCTGCTGATGAAAAGCTTTATGTGAAGATTGGTATGGAGCTTTACTATGCGGCTGGGCCTGAGATTGTTCGCTACGTTAAAGAGCTTGGCCATAGTGTTTTCCTTGACCTTAAGCTTCACGATATTCCAAATACTGTGAAATCAGCCATGCGTGTCTTGTCTAACCTTGGCGTTGATATGACTAATGTGCATGCTGCTGGTGGTGTGGAAATGATGAAGGCTGCGCGTGAAGGCTTGGGAGATGGTCCAATCTTGATTGCTGTAACACAGTTGACCTCTACCTCTGAAGAGCAGATGCGTGATTTCCAAAATATCCAAACCACCCTTCAAGAATCAGTGGTTCATTATGCTAAGAAGACTGCTGAAGCAGGGCTTGATGGTGTTGTTTGCTCAGCACACGAAGTAGCCAAAATCAAAGAAGCAACAAACGAAGATTTCGTTTGTTTGACACCAGGTATTCGACCAGCAGGAGCAGCAGTTGGTGACCAAAAACGTGTCATGACACCTGCCGATGCTCGTCAAATTGGTTCAGATTACATTGTTGTTGGTCGTCCAATTACGCAAGCTGACGATCCAGTGGCAGCTTATCACGACATTAAGGCCCAATGGAACGGTCAATAAATTTTCAAAAAGATCTTATTTCATAGGAAAATAGATAGAATTAGGTTATAATAAAGAGTAGAAAACGCTTTACGGAGGATAATAATTATGACATTAGCATCACAAATCGCATCTGACTTGCTCAATATCAAGGCTGTTTACCTTAAACCTGAAGAACCATTTACATGGGCATCAGGAATCAAATCACCAATCTACACAGACAATCGTATTACTTTGTCTTATCCAGAAACTCGTACACTTATTGAAAATGGTTTTGTGGAAAAAATTAAGGAAGAATTCCCCGAAGTAGAAGTGATTGCAGGTACTGCAACTGCGGGTATTCCTCACGGTGCAATCATCGCTGACAAGATGAACCTTCCATTCGCCTATATTCGTAGCAAACCAAAAGATCATGGTGCTGGTAACCAAATTGAAGGTCGTGTGGTTAAGGGCGAAAAGATGGTTGTTGTTGAAGACTTGATTTCAACTGGTGGTTCTGTTCTTGATGCCGTCGCAGCTGCAGAGCGTGAAGGGGCTGATGTTATAGGTGTTGTGGCTATCTTTACTTACGAATTGCCAAAAGCTGAGAAAAACTTTGCGGATGCTGGTGTGAAATTGGTTACTCTTTCAAACTACACTGAGTTGATCAAAGTCGCTAAAGTGCAAGGCTACATCACAGCAGACGGACTTCAACTTTTGAAGAAATTCAAAGAAAATCAAGAAACTTGGCAAGACTAGTTATCATGATTTAAGGTGGAACGTTTTAGGCGTTTCGCTTTTTTTAGTATAATTTAGGAAAAGGTAAGCAGGGAGAGTATATGAGGACAATTAATGAGCGGTCAGATGCAACGTCAATGGATGAAGCCGTACAAAATAAGACGGTCAGTCCCCGTATTCGTGAAGCGGAGAGGAGGAATCCCAAAATCAATGCTATCGTCAGTCAACGCTACGAGAAAGCATTGAAAGAAGCAGGAACTAGTGTAGCTGTTACAGCACCAAGCACAGAAGTAGTCGCCACAGAGGCAACTACCGATGAGACATCTACTGCAGCTGCAAGCCCAACAACACCGGCAGTTGTGACAAACGAAAGCGCAAGTGACAATAATGATACTGTAACTGTTCTCCACACTAAGGACGTTCACGGTCGTATGGTAGAGGGTGACCGTAATGGAGTCATTGGCGATGCACTCTTATCAGGTATCGTAAATGACACGCGTTCGAAAGGAACAACACTTGTCTTTGATTCTGGAGACTCTTTCCAAGGTCTTCCTATTTCAAGTGCCGATTTTGCTGCTTTAAATAAGAAAGAGAATGCGGAAGCTCCAACGGTTAATCCATTAAATCCTGTTGATCCAACTGTAGCTTCTAAAGTGTTAGAAAAACTAAACCAGTAGTATCTAAAGTAGTAACAACACCTACCGGTAAAGTCTTCTTCGTTTCAACTTCAAACGAAACTCTTAAAGAAACTGAAAGGTTTACTGAAAATCCAGGCCAAACCGAAGAACTTCCAACAACAGGTGATAAAGGTTCACATGCAGCTCGTCTTGGACTGGGTATGTTGCTAACTCTCTTTGGACTTAGTGGAAAACACAAAGGTAAAGAGAAAAACTAAGAAGTTTGCAGATATAAAAAGAGTTAACCATTTGGCTAACTCTTTTTTGTTTTCTTCTTGTTACTATGTGTCTTTCGATACTGGCTTGGTGTTTGATCATAATAGTGTTTAAATTGGCGGTTGAAATTGGATAGGTTATTAAAACCAACATTAGTAGCGATTTCTAAAACTGGTGTGACGCTATTACGGAGTTCCTCACAAGCAGCATTCAGTCTAGCCTGAATAATAAATTCGGTGCAAGAGGTACCTGTATGTTGTTTAAATATAGTCATAAAATGCGTCTTACTGTACCCCATGAGCTCGGACAATTGCTCAATAGTAAGCGTCTCAGCATAATGCTTATTGATGTAATCAATGGTTTCCCGAATTTTTTCATTTTTACGATAATGATCATCAGAAGTTTTTCTCTCTACCAAACGATAGTAGTAGAAGAGGTAGATCAATTCCTCCAATTTGGACTTAAGTAAAATCTCATAGTGTCTATCTTTGTGTCGAATAATCTCAAAAATCTCAAATAGAGCTCTCTTAATTTCATAGTATCCCTCATCAGTTGATTTTAAACATTGTTTGAACTTGAAATTAGAATTTTGCAAGGGTTGAAGATAACGGAGACTAAGAGGGTCCACTAGAGATTGACCTAACATATCTAAATGAAAATGAAGAGTGTCAGTATGGTGCGACTGATTATCAATAGGATGGACAGAATGGAGTCCATTAGGACGAATTAGAAAGATATCCCCAGCCTGACTATCAAAATAGTCATAATCAATGTGATAGCGAGCAGTCCCTTCATAGACGTATTGGATTTCAAGTTCTGGGTGCCAATGAAAAAGAATGTCAGGGCGTCCATTTTCAACCTTAGTTTCAGTTAGTCTAAAAGGAAGAAGATTATCATCAAAATCTATAAAATGTTTAAAATCAGTATCAGTAGCTTGTTGGTTCATCATTAACCTTTCAAAATCATAGGATAGTACCATGATAGCATTTTCTTTTTCGAAAAGCATGACAAAATCATTTTAAGGTATTAATTGATTAGATTTAACATAATTATATTTCTGTAAAACACTAATTTAAAATAAAAAGATAGCAATCTATCTTTTTACATAAATTTAGTTATGTTTATTTACCTAGGCAGAACTGACTAAATAGTTGCGTAATGAGTTCATCTGGGGCAGCGTCACCAGTAATTTCTCCCAGAATTTCCCAAGTACGTGTCATATCAACCTGTAAGAGATCAACAGGCATGCCTAATCCAAGACCTTGATTGACGGATTCAAGACTTTCTAGAGCTTTTTCAATGAGTGAAATATGACGGGCATTTGAGAGATAAGTAGCATCTTTCTCTACTAGGCCAGCATTATCAAAGAAGAGTTGATTGATGCGATCTTCGATTTTGTCAATGTTTTCATTCTTGAGAACTGAAATTGGAATGACATCTTCAGGAAGTTCTTCCATTTGGATTGCTTGAGGAAGGTCTGTCTTATTTAAGAGAGTGATTCGGTTGCTATTTTGGCTGATGTCAAGCAATGTACGGTCTTGGTCGGTAAGTGGTTCGGAGCTATTAAGGACAAGAAGGACCAAATCAGCCTCTTCAAGAGCTTTCTTAGAACGCTCAACACCAATTTTTTCGACCACATCATCTGTGTCACGAATACCAGCGGTATCAATTAACTTAAGGGGGACGCCTTTGATATTAACGTATTCTTCAATGACATCACGTGTTGTACCCTCAATGTCTGTGACGATAGCTTTCTCTTCACGTAGAAGATTGTTAAGGAGACTAGATTTTCCGACATTTGGACGACCAATGATTGCCGTTGAAAGACCTTCTCTTAGGATTTTACCTCGTTTAGCAGTAGCAAGAAGATTTTCTAGAAGTGCTTGGAACTCTTGAGTCTTTTCACGGACAAGATTTGTAGTAACTTCTTCAACATCATCATACTCTGGGTAATCAATATTCACCTCGACTTGAGCCAAAGTGTTAAGGATTTCTTGGCGAGTGTTGTTAATGAGATCCTTGAGTGAACCATCAAGTTGGGAAACGGCAACGGCCATAGCCTTATCAGTTTTAGCACGAATCAAATCCATGACAGCTTCGGCCTGAGTCAAGTCTACACGACCATTCAAGAAGGCACGTTTGGTAAATTCCCCTGGTTCAGCCATGCGAGCGCCAGAACGGATTAGAAGTTGAAGGATTTCATTAGTAACAGCAACACCACCATGTGTGTTGATTTCCACGACATCCTCGCGTGTAAAGGTCTTTGGTGCACGCATCACACTGACCATGACTTCATCAATGGTTTCATCATTTTCCACGATATGACCGTAATTGATAGTATGTGAAGCGACCGTTTCTAGATTTTTTCCTTTGAAAACCTTATTAGCAATAGCAACAGCATCGGTTCCAGATAAGCGAACAATACCGATAGCACCTTCACCTAAAGGCGTTGAAATTGCAGTAATCGTATCAAACTCTTTAGTAATTGACATAGTTATTCCTTTAGATTTTTTCAGTATCAGTTTTAAAATGATTTAATTTCATTGTAACGCAAAAGACCAGTGGGAGCAAGGATTGGTGCCGATAAAGTCAAGAAAAAAGAGCCCAGGCTCTTTTTGTTTATTTGTGACGTTCAAAGTATGATTTAGTTTCTTTGAAAATGATTGGTGAAAGGACAAGGAGGGCAATCAAGTTAGGCAATGCCATCAACCCGTTTACGATATCCGCAATTTTCCAAACAACATCAAGTGTGAGGTATCCACCAAGGGCAACCATAACCACAAAGATAAGGCGGTAAAGTGGAAGGAATTTCGTTGATTTGAAAATAAATTCGAAACAACGTTCACCGTAGTAAGACCAGCCCAAGATTGTTGTAAAGGCAAAGAGAACCAAAGAAAGTGTTAAGGCAATTTCACCAAATGCGCCAAAAACAGAAGAGAAGGCTGCTTGTGTCATAGGTGCACCTTCCAGGCTACCTGACCATTGACCTGTTACAAGGATAGCAAGACCAGTAAGTGTACAGATGATAATCGTATCAATGAAAGTACCTGTCATTGAAATCAAACCTTGTTCAACAGGTTCTTCAGTCTTAGCTGCAGCAGCGGCGATAGGAGCAGATCCAAGACCTGACTCATTTGAGAAGACACCACGCGCAATACCAAGACGCATTGCAACCATGACTGTTGCACCAGCAAAACCACCTACAGCTGCTTTTCCAGTAAAGGCAGATTGAAAGACCATCTCAAGGACTGGAAGAAGTTGATTAAAGTTAGAAAATATAACCACAAGAGCTGCTAGAATATAAAGTCCAGCCATAAATGGTACGACCTTTTCAGAAACTTTAGAAATAGACTGGATACCACCAAAAATGATGGCAGCAGTGATAAGAGCGAGTATGATACTTACGATTTTAGGTGACCAGTCAAAGCTATTTTGAAGTGAAGCGGTGATTGAGTTAACTTGAGAGAAAGTACCAATCCCCAACCATGCAACTAGGACACCTGCAAAGGCAAAGAAGTAGGCCAAAGGTTTAGCAATTGTTTGCCATTTCCCAGAAAAACCGTGTGTGATGTAATACATTGGACCACCAGATACATTACCTTGGTCATCAAGTGTACGGAATTTAATAGCCAAAAGACCTTCGGAATATTTGGTTGCCATACCAAAGAAAGCGGCAATCCACATCCAGAAAAGGGCACCAGGTCCACCAGTTTTGATGGCAGTAGCTACACCGACAATGTTACCTGTACCAACAGTTGCTGCGAGAGCAGTTGCAAGGGCTGCAAAACTAGAAATATCACCTTCCCCTTTATCTTCAGCAAAGATAAGTTTAAAAGCTTTAGGAAGACGAAGAATTTGCAAAAGACCAAGACGAATCGTAAGGTAAACCCCAGTTCCTACAAGAAGGACCAGAAGGGGTGGACCCCAGACAAAATCATCAATGGTAGTAAAAAAGTCTAACATAAATTTACAATCTCCTTTAACCGAGACGTCAAAAAAGAGGTTTGGCTTAACCAGACCTCTGAGAATACAAAGCTATTACTACAAGCTAAAAAACTTGCGATGCTTTCTGTCCTTTTACCTGAGAGTTTCGGTTGTTACCCCTTGCCCCTTCGGTGTCTTGTGTACAGCTAAGGCTGCTTCAAGATCTCTCCAGAAGTCCGTCAATCACCAGTCATCCTGATGACATCACTCGGTTCTTATTTTATTGTGATTCTATCTTAACGAAAAAACCGAACAGTGTCAACACTAATTTTCATCAAAAGTATAAAAATCCGAATATTATTCTTTAGCATGTCTTCCTCCAAAGCTAGAAAAATATAGGAATATCAGTAATCTTAAGCAAAGTACTTCCAAATAAAAACAAACAATTATTTTCTAAAGTTATTTTATATGCATTATGAATAGAGTCTGCATTTTCATCCGAAAAATGATAAAATAGTAGAGCTTATTTTTGAGAATGGAGAATATGATGAACCCATTATTAACTGGTATGAATGACAAACAGGCCGAGGCAGTCCAAACGACTGAAGGCCCTCTTTTGATTATGGCTGGTGCAGGATCTGGGAAGACTCGTGTACTTACCCATCGCATTGCCTACCTTATCGACGAAAAAATGATCAATCCTTGGAATATTTTAGCCATTACCTTTACCAATAAGGCTGCCCGTGAAATGCGTGAACGTGCAATGGCTTTAAATCCCGCAACTTCAGAAACCTTGATTGCGACCTTTCATAGCATGTGTGTGCGAATCCTTCGTCGTGAAGCGGACCATATTGGCTACAACCGAAACTTTACGATCGTAGATCCTGGGGAACAACGTACTTTGATGAAACGTATTCTCAAGAATCTGAACCTAGATCCTAAGAAGTGGAATGAACGTGCCATCTTAGGGACGATTTCCAACGCCAAAAATGATCTATTGGATGACGTGGCCTATGAGCACCAGGCTGGTGATATGTACACCCAAATCGTTGCTAAATGTTACAAGGCCTATCAGGAAGAGCTACGTCGTAGTGAAGCTATGGATTTTGACGATTTGATTATGATGACTTTACGTCTCTTTGACAAAAATCCTGATGTTCTCGCCTATTATCAGCAGCGTTATCAGTACATTCACGTGGATGAGTACCAAGATACCAACCATGCTCAGTATCAGTTGGTAAAACTCTTGGCATCTCGCTTCAAAAATATCTGTGTCGTGGGTGATGCTGACCAATCAATCTACGGTTGGCGTGGGGCTGATATGCAGAACATCCTTGATTTTGAGAAGGACTATCCTGAAGCCAAGGTAGTTCTCTTGGAAGAAAACTACCGTTCAACCAAGAAAATTCTCCAAGCAGCCAATGAAGTTATCAAGAACAACCGCAACCGTCGTCCTAAGAAACTTTGGACTCAAAATGAAGACGGTGAACAAATTGTTTATTACCGTGCTAATGACGAACGTGATGAAGCTGTTTTTGTTGCTTCAACTATTGATAACATTATTCGTGAAGAAGGTAAGAACTTCAAGGATTTTGCTGTACTTTACCGTACCAATGCTCAGTCTCGTACCATTGAAGAAGCCTTGCTCAAGTCTAATATTCCTTATACCATGGTTGGAGGTACTAAGTTCTATAGCCGTAAAGAAATCCGTGATGTTATCTCTTACTTGAACTTGATTGCCAATCCTGCGGATAATATTAGCTTTGAACGTGTGGTTAATGAACCTAAACGTGGAGTTGGACCTGGTACACTCGAAAAAATTCGTACCTTTGCCTATGAGCAAAACATGAGTCTCCTAGATGCATCAGCTAATATTATGTTGTCACCTATTAAGGGGAAAGCAGCTCAGGGCGTTTACGATTTTGCCAATATGATTCTGAATCTACGTGACCAGTTGGATGGGCTAAGCATTACTGAAGCTGTAGAGGCTGTTTTAGATAAGTCTGGTTATTTGGATGCCCTTTCTATGCAACAAACACTTGAAAGTCAAGCACGCATTGAAAATATCGAAGAGTTCATGTCTGTTACTAAGAATTTTGATGAAACCAACACCGATGGTACGGAAGATGAAACAGGTATTGACCGTTTAGGTCGTTTCTTGAACGATCTAGCGTTGATTGCTGATACGGACGATGGTGATATAGAAGCAGCAGAAGTAACCTTGATGACTCTCCATGCTGCCAAAGGACTTGAATTCCCAGTTGTCTTTCTTATCGGTATGGAAGAGGGAGTCTTCCCCTTGTCTCGTGCTTCAGAGGATCCAGAAGAACTCGAAGAAGAGCGTCGCTTAGCTTATGTGGGTATTACCCGTGCTGAAGAGATTCTTTTCCTTACCAACGCTAATACACGTACGCTTTTTGGTAAAACTAACTATAATCGTCCTAGCCGTTTCTTGCGTGAAATTTCAGATGATTTATTACAATATCAAGGTCTGGCACGTCCTGCCAATTCATCTTTTGGTGTTCGTTTTACAAAGGAAGAGCCAACACAATTTGGTCAAGGCATGAGTTTACAACAAGCGCTTCAGTCCAGAAAAGCAAATGCACAACCTCAAAGACATACTGGCGCTCAGCCATTTTCAAAAGCTACTGGCGGACTACCTTTTAGCAAGACTTCAAACTCTGGGAATTCAGCTACTGACTGGGAAATCGGAGATATCGCTCACCACAAGAAGTGGGGAGATGGTACCGTCCTAGAAGTAACTGGAAGTGGTAAAACACAAGAACTTAAGATAAAATTCCCAGAAGTTGGACTTAAAAAAGTTTTGGCAAGCGTAGCACCTATTGAGAAGAAATAAAAGGGGATAAAAGGACCGAAAGGTTCTTTTTATAAGCCTTCCCTATCACATTGATAAAAAAATTCTATTAGACAGCTAGCTTTTCTAGGTGTAGAATGAAGGCAACTTTTGTTTTGGAGGACACCCATATGTCACGAGAATTTTCATTTGAAACCCTACAGTTACACGCTGGACAAACACCTGACAAGGAAACAAAATCACGTGCTGTTCCAATTTACCAAACGACTTCATATGTTTTTGACGATGCTCAAGAAGGTGAAGATCTTTTTGCCCTTAGAAAACCGGGTAATATTTACACACGTATTACCAATCCAACAGTAGCAGTACTTGAAGAACGTATTGCTGCCCTAGAAGGTGGTGTTGGTGCCTTGGCTACGGCTTCAGGTATGGCTGCAATCACCTATGCTATCCTTGGTTTAGCACATGCTGGCGATCATGTTGTTGCCGCGACAACCCTCTATGGTGGGACATTCAATCTCTTAAAAGAAACTCTTCCACGCTATGGTATCACAACAACTTTTGTAGATGTTGACAATCCTGAAGAAATTGAAGCTGCTATCAAAGATAATACCAAGCTTGTCTTGATTGAGTCTTTAGGTAATCCGCTCATCAACATTCCTGATTTTGAAAAGATTGCTGACATCGCTCACAGTCATAAGATTCCATTGGTTGCTGACAATACTTTTGGTACTCCATATCTCATCAATGTTATCTCCCATGGTGTAGATATCGTGGTTCATTCTGCGACTAAGTTTATCGGTGGACATGGAACAACTATCGGTGGCCTTATCGTCGATTCTGGTAAATTTGACTGGGAAGCTTCAGGCAAATTCCCACAGTTGGTTGACGAAGACCCATCTTACCACAATATCAGCTATACACGTGATGTTGGTCCAGCAGCATTTATCACTGCCCTTCGTACACAGCTTTTGCGTGACACAGGGGCTGCCTTGGCACCTTTCAATGCTTTCTTGCTTTTACAAGGACTTGAAACACTTTCACTTCGTGTCGAACGCCACGTCGAAAATGCGAAAAAAATCGTAGACTTTTTGGAAAATCATCCAAAAGTTGAAAAAGTTAACTACCCTGGATTGCCATCAAGTCCTTACTATGACTTGGCACAAAAATACTTCCCTAAAGGACCAGGTTCTATTTTCACTTTCCATGTTAAAGGTGGGCAAGACGAAGCACGTACCGTTATCGATAATCTTGAAATCTTCTCAGATTTGGCTAACGTTGCTGATGCAAAATCTTTAGTGGTTCACCCTGCAACAACAACTCACCAACAATTGGCAGAATCTGATTTGTTGGCTTGTGGTGTCACTCCAAATCAGATTCGTATCTCGGTTGGTTTGGAAAACGCAGATGATTTGATTGAAGATTTAAAACTAGCCCTTGATAAAATCTAAGTATTTGAATACTAGATATTCAAACCAGCTCTTTAGCTGGTTTTTTGTTATACTATCCCTATGAAATTTGTTTTTGATTTGGATGGAACCCTATGTTTTGATGGCATGACCATGTCAAAAGAACTACAAGAGGTTCTTTTAACAGCACCTAAATACGGTCATGAGATTATTTTTGCAACAGCACGCTCTTACAGAGACTGTCTTAGTATTTTGGAGGGAGAATTGAAAAAGCTGACAGTAGTTGGCTTAAACGGTGGTGAAGTCTTTCAAGATGAATGCTTAGTATTTTAATACACAATACCTTCTGATGCTCTTAGAACTATTGTTAGCTACTGTGATACCTATAATCTCCCTTATTTTATTGATGATACCTTTAATTATGCTATTCAAAATCCTGAGCAAATCCCTTTCCTTTCAAATGTTGACCCTTTAAACAAAGCAAGGATTTTGCCTGTTTATGAACTTAATAAGCCCATTAAAGCTGTTATTCCACTTGCAGAGCATGAGGATATCCGAGAAGAGCTTATCTTTAATCTAAACAAACTGGAATGTTTAGACCTTGCTTACCATGATATCGAAAGATGTCTTTACATTAATGCTAAGGGAGTTACCAAGGCAAGTACTGTTCTGAACCATTTCGGTAAGGATTTTGTAGCTTTTGGGAATGACCAAAATGATATTTCTCTTTTCAAAAATGCTATATATGGTGTGCAAGTTGGCGATTATCCCTATCTGAAAGACTTTGCGGATGAAGTCATTCCTGCAATTAATACAGTGATTGCTGAAAAAATTAAACTACTGTTTGAAAAGTTCTAAACAAATGCTTAGGCTTCTTGCTCTATTTGCAGTACAATAGTAAAAAAGTATTGGAGGACTAACATGCCAACATTTATTGGAAAACCAGTTACAGTAGCAGAAGACAAACAACTTCAAGTTGGAGATACCTTGCGTGACTTTAACTTGACAGCAACAGATTTAACGAAAAAATCACTTTCAGAATTCGAAGGAAAGAAAAAAGTTATCTCTATTGTTCCATCAATCGATACTGGTATTTGTTCAACTCAAACACGTACCTTTAACAAGGAATTGTCAGAACTAGATGATACTGTAGTTATCACTATTTCAGTGGACCTACCATTTGCGCAAGCTCGTTGGTGTGGTGCTGAAGGTCTTGAAAATGCCATTATGCTTTCTGACTACTATGATAATAGTTTCGGTAAAGATTATGGTGTCCTTATTGAAGAATGGCACTTGTTAGCGCGTGCCGTTTTAGTGGCAGACGCTGACAATAAGATTACTTATGTCGAATATTTGGATAATATCAATACTGATCCAAACTATGAAGCGGCAGTAGCAGCAGTTAAAAGCTTATAAAAAGGGGCCCAGGTCTCTTTTTTATTTTGCCTTTCTTACAGTTTTTGCTTGCAAAAGTATTAGCTTCTTGTTATTATTGTATAGCAATACTCAATACGGATAGTAAAATATAAAAAGGAGATTCGATGTCTGAAAAAGAAAGACCTCAACTGATTATCGATTACGAAGCTAATACAGACAAACTTGTTCGTTTAGGCGATGTTGTCGATCAATTTAAAGGAAAAGCTGTCCCAGCTAAGGCAGAACCTGGCGAATTTGCTGTCATTAATCTATCAGATATGACACCTAACGGCATTGCCTACGATGACCTAAAAACATTTTCTGAGGAACGTCGCAAACTTTTACGCTTTCTCTTAGAAGATGGAGATGTACTTATTGCATCTAAGGGGACTGTACAAAAAGTTGCTGTTTTCGAAGATCAGGGCAAGCGTGAAGTTGTTGCCTCATCAAATATCACAGTATTACGACCTAAGGAAAAACTCCGTGGTTTCTACATCAAGTTTTTCCTTGAGACCGAAATTGGTCGTGCCTATTTAGATTATGCTGATAAGGGAAAGGCCGTCCTCAATTTATCGACGGCTGACCTTTTGGACATCAAAATTCCTGAGATACCAATTGTTAAGCAAGATTATCAGATTGCCGCATATTTACGTGGACGTGCAGATTTCCATCGTAAGATGGTTCGTGCAGAGCAAGAGTGGGAAAATATCCAACATAATGTTACAGAAGCTCTATTTGGAAACTAATTAAAGGCTACAGACTAAGGTTTGTTAGCCTTTTTTCATTATTCTCGTGTATAATGGTAGTAGTAAATATGTTATTAGGAGGTCATTATGACTACCAACACCATAGATTTATCACAACCAGTCGCAACAATCATAAAAGAACATCCAGAGGTTAAGGAGTTACTGATTGACCTTGGTTTTAAGCCCTTGTCAAACCCAGCTATGCTAAATACTGTCGGTAAGGTGACCAGTCTAAAAGCTGGCTCTAAGTTAGCTAATATTCCCCTAGATAAAATCAAGCAAACCTTACTATTCAATGGTTATGATGTCATCGGAGACTAATATGGAAAACAATCGTATTCAAATACTCAAAGAAATACTCCTAGATTTACACCAGGGAGCCAGTCCCGAGAGTGTTCAAGAGCGCTTCAATCAACACTTCAAGGGAGTATCTGCCCTTGAAATCTCTATGATGGAGCATGAATTGATGTCATCTGAAGATGGGGTTACCTTTGAAGATGTTATGAGCCTTTGTAATGTCCATGCCAACCTCTTTAAAGGAGCTATTGCTGATGTGGAAGTGGCAGACGCTGATCAAGAGGGCCACCCTGTCTATGTCTTTAAACAAGAGAATTTAGCTCTACGTTCAGCTATTCTCCGTATCCGACGTATCATAGAAAATATCAGTAAGCCTGAAAATGAAGACTTCAAATCTGACCTACTCAATGGGCTTAAGCATCAGATGACTTTACTTGGACAATTCCATAATCATTATACGCGTAAAGAAAAGCTTTTCTTTCCCATCATGGAGCGTTATGGTCATGATTCTCCTCCAAAAGTTATGTGGGGAGTAGACGATGACATCCGGAAACTCTTTCGAGATGCAGAGGCTAAACTCCAAGAACTTCCAAAAGGAGATTTAGAAGAATTTTCAAAGTCCTTTGAAGCTTTTTCAGAAGAATTTGAAGCCATGATTTTCAAGGAAGAGGCTATCTTACTTATGATTCTGCTTGAAACCTTCACGCAGGATGATTGGCTTTCGATTGCCGAAGAAAGTGATGCCTATGGCTATGCAATTATAAAACCTACAGCTGTCTGGAAACCTAAGCGTGAGCGTTTTGAGGAAGACAATACGAAGACATTGCAAGAACAGTCTGGTCTAAGCACTGACGCACATACGGGCAATGCCCGAATTATTGAAACCCCAGAAGGGCAATTCACCATCAGCTTCACCCCAAAGCCAAAAACTGAAACTGTCGTAGATAGAGAAACAACGCAACCTTTTGGCAATGGTTATCTTTCTGTGGAGCAGGCCAATCTCATTCTTAACCATCTTCCTTTGGAAATCACTTTCGTCAATAAAGAGAATATTTTCCAATACTATAATGATAATGTTCCTGCCAATGAAATGGTTTTTAAACGAACACCTAGCCAAATTGGGCGAAACGTTGAACTTTGTCATCCGCCAAAAGTGCTCGAAAAGGTCAAGAAAATCTTTGAATTACTAAGAAGTGGAGAGCGTGACCAAGTTACAATGTGGTTCAAATCTGAACGTTTAGGAAAATTCGTCTATGTTACCTATGCAGCTGTTAGGGCTGACAAGGGAGACTTTCAGGGTGTCCTTGAGTATGTACAAGATATTCAACCTTTCTTTGAACTGGAAAGCGATCTTAAAAGAGATATTGATTAAAAAAGCTAGCAGTCTTGCGATTGCTTATGACTATAATACTCAAGAGGTTAGAGACTTTGCTCTCTACCTCTTTATGTTTCTACCTAGCTCTTTAGGATTGCTTTTGATATAATTAAAAGTATGATTTCAGGAATTATTAATCTAAAAAAAGAGGCTGGAATGACCAGCCATGATGCTGTTTTTAAACTACGCAAAATATTACATGAGAAAAAAATTGGGCACGGAGGAACTCTTGATCCAGATGTTACTGGTGTCCTACCTATAGCAGTTGGAAAAGCGACGCGTGTCATTGAATACATGACTGAAGCAGGGAAAGTCTATGAGGGAGAAATTACCATTGGCTTTTCGACAACTACCGAGGATACTAGTGGAGAAGTCGTCCAAACAACTCCAATAACAGAGCTAGATGAAGTAACTGTCGATCAGGCAATGGCTAGTTTTGAGGGAGAAATCACACAAATTCCTCCTATGTACTCAGCGGTTAAGGTCAACGGAAAGAAACTTTATGAGTACGCACGCGCTGGTGAAGAAGTAGAGCGTCCACAACGTCAAGTGACAATTACCGAGTTTGTCCGTACCTCTCCTATTGAATTGGAAAACAACACCGCAAAATTCACCTTCCGTGTTGCTTGTAGTAAGGGGACTTATGTCCGTACCTTATCTGTCGATTTGGGTGCTAAACTCGGATATGCGAGTCATATGTCTGCTCTGCGTCGAACAGCTTCAGCTGGTCTAACCTTAGATAAGGCATTAACTCTCTCTCAAATCTCAGAAATGGTAGAAGCAGGAGATCAATCCTTCCTCCTTCCTATAGAATTTGGCGTTCAGGACCTCCCAGCTGTACAAGTCACCGAAGATGATGCCAAAGAAATCTCATTTGGTCGCTTTATTTCAATTGATAGCCAAGAGCCTTTGGTTGCGGCCTTTTTAGGAGACAAAGTTCTAGCCATCATGGAAAAGAGAAATCAAGTTTATAAACCTAGAAAAGTATTAAGTCAATGAAAATAACTTCTATTAACGATTATAAAGATATCCATCAGGAAAAGGAAACGGTTCTTGTCTTAGGCTATTTCGATGCGCTTCATCGTGGTCATAAGGTCCTTTTTGATAAGGCGCGCCAAATTGCTGATGACAAACAGCTTGAAGTAGCTGTCCTTACCTTTAACGAGAGTCCTCAACTGACTTTTCAACGGTTTACGGATGATCTCCTCCTTCATATCACAGCCCCTCAGAGACGTTGTAATCTTTTTGAAGCCTATGGCACTGATCAGCTTTACTTAACAGATTTCAATAGTGATTTTGCCCGCACGAGTTCAGATGATTTCATCGCCCGCTATATTAAGCGTTTAAAAGCTCAAGAGGTTGTTGTGGGCTTTGATTATAAGTTTGGACATCATCGCACGGATGCGGACTATCTAGCCCGTAATTTTTCTGGTAATGTCCATGTCATTGAAGAGCAACAAAGCGATGGTGAAAAGATTTCGTCAACACGTGTACGTCAATTGATACGAGAAGGCAAGGTTAAAGAAGCCAATAATCTCTTAGGGCATGAGTTCTCTACGCGAGGCATCGTGGTACATGGCGATGCGCGTGGTCGAACTATTGGTTTTCCAACAGCAAATCTAGCACCTATCGACAGAACTTTCCTACCTGCTGATGGTGTCTATGTCGCCGATGTTGTGATTGATGGCAAACGCTATCGTTCCATGACTAGCCTAGGAAAAAACGTTACCTTTGGGGGAACAGAACTCCGTCTTGAAGCCAATATCTTTGATTTCGAAGGCGATATTTATGGAAAAACAATCGAAGTTTTTTGGCTAGATTATATCCGGGATATGATTAAGTTCAATAATATAGATGAACTTTGCGCTCAACTGGAGGCCGATAAAAAAATCGCGGAAAAATTTTAAGAAAGCGTAGCCAAAACTAATCAAATAATGTATAATGATTAGGAATGTTAAAGTGAAAGGGGTGTTTGCATGGTAACTTTGTTTTTATCACCTAGCTGCACCAGCTGTAGGAAAGCACGAGCCTGGTTGACTAATCATGAAGTTGCTTTTGACGAACACAATATTATCACGAGCCCATTAACTCACGATGAGTTGATGAAGATTTTGTCTTACACGGAAAATGGTACTGAAGATATCATTTCAACCCGTTCAAAAGTCTTTCAGAAGCTAAATATCGATGTGGAAGATTTGACCATCAAGGAACTCATTCAATTGATTTCTGAATATCCAAATCTTCTTCGTCGACCTATCATTATGGACAACAAACGCATGCAAATCGGTTTTAACGAAGATGAAATTCGTGCCTTTTTGCCTCGTGATTATAGAAAGCAAGAATTGCGTCAAGCGACCATTCGAGCTGAAATTGAGGGTAACAATGACTAAAGGAAATTATTCCTACCCACTCGATCCATCATGGAGCACTGAGGAAATTACCACAGTGCTTCATTTTTTGAGTCAGGTAGAAAAAGCATACGAGAGCAAGGTTGACCGTGACCAACTCTTGCAAGCCTACAAGGCATTTAAAACCGTTGTTCCAGGCAAAGCGCCTGAAAAGCAACTAGACAAGGCCTTTGAAGAAGCTAGCGGTTTTTCAATCTATCAAGCTGTCAAAGCTGCTAAAGCAAAAGATAAAGGATTTGTATCACTTGGAAAATAAACTGATTTTCGCCAAAGAAATCATCAAAGAAGCTGGTGCTTTTATCAAAGAAAGTTTAAGTAAAACAATCACGGTCGAAGAGAAGACGGCTTTTGATGATTTAGTTACTAATATTGACAAACAAACACAAGATTTACTCGTGGCACGTATTAAATCTGCCTTTTCTTCAGACAATATTTTCGCTGAAGAAAATGGCTTGGTGCATAATATCAAAGATGGAAACGTCTGGGTCTTGGATCCTATTGATGGAACGGTCAATTTTATTGTCCAACAAGATAATTTTTGTGTGATGATTGCCTACTATGAAGAGGGGCAAGGGAAATTTGGTCTCATTTATAACGTCATGGCTGATCAACTTTTCTATGGTGGTGGCCAGTTTGATGTGTATTGTAATGACAAATTGCTTCCAGCCTATAAAAGTCGACCTTTAGACCGGTGCCTAGTCGCTAGCAATGGAGCCATGTATGCTAAAAATTTTCACGGCTTAAAAGACCTTAGTGATAAGACCTTGGGTGTTCGTGTCTACGGTGGTGCTGGTTTAAGCATGTCAAAAGTCCTATCTGGTCAAATTTTAGCTTACTTTTCAGTTATTTACCCTTGGGACTATGCTGCAGCAAGTATTATGGGAGAAAAATTGGGTTATCATCTTGAGACCATTACCGGAGAACCACTGGATTATTCTAGTCGTCAAGCTGTAATGCTTGTGCCTAAAGACAGACTTGAAGAAATCAAGAATATTATGGGCTCAGAAAATTAATTTAAAACAAAAAACCATACTGGACAAATCAGAACAGCAAGTTCTCTTGGTTAGTCCAGTTTTTTGATAGAAAGGAAACTATGCAATTTCCATCAGACTTTATAGAAAAATATAATAACCTCCTTGGAGATGAAGCGAAGGACTTCTTTGCATCTTTTGACCAAGAAGCTGTGTCCGCCTACCGTACTAACCCTCTGAAAAAGCAACAGAAGGACTTTCCTGATGCTATTCCTGAAACACCTTGGGGCCATTACGGTAAAATTTCTGGAAAATCTGCCGATCATGCAACTGGTTTGGTTTATTCTCAGGAACCAGCTGCTCAAATGGTTGCTCAAGTGGCAGCTCCAGCCAAGGGAAGTCGTGTCTTAGACTTGGCAGCAGCTCCAGGCGGAAAGTCTACTCATCTTCTAAGCTACTTAGATAATACTGGACTGCTCGTCAGCAATGAAATCAATCCAAAGCGTAGTAAAATTCTGGTTGAAAACATAGAACGTTTTGGGGCGAGAAATGTTGTTGTGACTAACACGTCAGCTGATAAGTTAGCCAAAGTTTTCAAAAATTACTTTGATACGATTGTCTTTGATGGACCCTGTTCTGGCGAAGGAATGTTCCGCAAGGATCCTGATGCCATCCAATATTGGCACAAGGATTACCCTAGTGAACTGGCACAATTGCAGAAGGATATTCTGTCAGACGGTTTGAAGATGCTCGCTCCTGGTGGTCAATTGATCTACTCAACCTGTACCTGGTCTCCTGAGGAAAACGAAGGGGTTGTCGCTTGGATTTTAGAAAATTACCCTGATCTTGAATTAGTAGAAATCCCTAAATGGAACGGTATGAGAGGTGGGGTTGATTTTCCAGAAACAGCTCGAATGTATCCACACCATTTCAAAGGTGAAGGCCAGTTTGTAGCAAAATTCCAGGATAAGCGCGTCCCTGAGCAGACACGTATCAAAGAAGGAAAATCTAACCTAAACAAGGAACAGAAGCAACTTTGGGAAGATTTTGCCAATAAACACCTTAAGACTAGTCTAAATGGTTTACTCCAAGTTTTTGGGGACAATCTCTATCTGCTTCCTAAGGGACTTCCAGACCTCTCTAAAGTTAAAATTGCTCGTAACGGTCTGCATCTTGGTGTCTTCAAGAAAAAACGTTTCGAACCAAGTTTTGCGCTTGGAATTGCGTTAACCTCAGATGAAGTTGTTTCAAGTATAGAGCTAACTCAAGACCAGTTTGCCCAATATGTTTCTGGTAATGTGGTCACTCTAGATCAAGCGCAACCAAACGGTTGGTATCAGCTTTTAGTGGATGGCAATGGATTTGGATTTGCCAAGATCGTTGGAAACATGGTTAAAAACAACTATCCTAAAGGATTGAGATTCCATATATAAGGGCCTGTAATCAAACTTTAATATGACTTAATTAGGCTATACTTGGTATAATTAAGTAGATGTCTTTTAACAGCATATATATGAGACATTATCTTATTTATGTAACAAAATGTCGGAGGACAAAAATGAAAAAAACAAAAGTCCTTGCAGTGATTCTGTCACTGGCAATGGCCATGCTAGTCTTAACTGGCTGTGCCTCTTGGATTGACCGTGGCCAGTCCATTACAGCAGTTGGTTCTACGGCTCTTCAACCCTTAGTGGAGGCGGCAGCAGATGGGTTCGCTGAAAAGAACCCTGAAAATATCGTTAACGTTCAGGGGGGTGGTTCTGGTACTGGACTTTCTCAAGTACAATCCGGTGCCGTTCAAATCGGAAACAGTGACCTTTTTGCTGAGGAAAAATCTGGAATAGATGCCAGTAAGCTTGTTGACTATCAAGTTGCCGTTGCAGGAATTGCAGTGATTACAAACAAAGAAGTCCCTGTAGATAACTTGACAACCGAACAACTTCGCAAGATTTTCACTGGGGAAATCACAAACTGGAAACAGCTTGGTGGTAAAGACCTAGAGATCACGATTATTAACCGTGCGGCTAGCTCAGGATCACGCGCAACTTTCGATGCAGTAATTATGGATGGCAAATCACCAATCCGTACTCAAGAGCAAGATTCTAACGGTATGGTTAAGTCAATCGTTGCTCAGACACCAGGTGCTATTTCATATCTATCATTTGCCTACCTTGATAATTCTGTTAAAACATTGAAGTTAAATGGCTTTGAACCAAAAGCTGAAAATGTTGCAACTAACGATTGGCCTATTTGGTCTTACGAGCATATGTATACCAAGGGAAAACCGGATAGCTATACCAAACAATTCTTAGATTATATGATGAGTGACGAAGTCCAAGAAAACGTCGTCGCAAAAATGGGTTACATTTCCATCCATAGCATGAAAGTTACCAAGAATGCTGATGGTAACGTCTCAAAGAAGAGTGAGGAGTAAGCATGAAAAATGAAGAATTGGTGAAGCAATTAACATCACCCTCTAAAAATTCACGCCTCGAGAAGTTTGGTAAAACGATCACTTTCCTTTGCCTAGCTTTGATTGTTTTTATCGTAGCCATGATTTTACTTTTCGTTGCTCAAAAAGGGCTGGCGACTTTCTTTGTTAATAAAGTCAGCTTGGTCGAGTTCCTCTTTAGTGGCGATTGGTCGCCATCTGAAGGCAAGTTCGGAGCTCTGCCAATGATTTTAGGGTCGTTCATAGTTACCTTGCTCTCGGCCTTGGTAGCAACGCCATTTGCCATTGGAGCAGCCATCTTTATGACTGAAATTTCTCCGAAAGGTGCTAAATTCTTACAACCAGCTATTGAACTTTTGGTTGGGATTCCATCTGTTGTTTATGGTTTCATTGGTCTCCAAGTAGTGGTCCCATTTGTTCGCTTAATTTTTGGTGGCACAGGGTTTGGTATTCTTTCAGGTACTTTTGTCTTGTTTGTCATGATTCTACCAACCGTAACCTTTATGACAACAGATACGCTTCGTGCAGTACCTCGTCACTATCGTGAAGCTAGTCTTGCCATGGGAGCTACACGCTGGCAAACGATTTGGCGTGTGACACTTAACGCTGCTAAACCAGGTATTTTCACGGCCGTTATCTTTGGTATGGCCCGTGCCTTTGGTGAGGCTCTAGCCATCCAAATGGTTGTCGGAAATTCCGCAGTGATTCCAACTTCTTTAACAACACCAGCAGCAACATTGACATCTGTCTTGACTATGGGAATCGGGAATACAGTCATGGGTACTGTTTCAAACAATGTCCTTTGGTCTCTTGCCTTGGTGCTCTTATTGATGAGTCTTGGTTTTAATATGTTGGTGAAATTCATTACCCGTGAGAGAAAGAGAAATTATGAACGCTAAAAAAATTGATAAAATTGCCATCAGCACGCTTTATGTGATTGCTGGCATTATTGTAACAATCCTGGCAGCCTTGATTCTCTATATCTTGGTTCGCGGGATACCACACATCAGCTGGTCATTCTTGACTAGTCGATCATCATCTTACAAAGCTGGTGGAGGAATTGGGGTTCAACTCTACAATTCATTCTTCCTTTTAGTTATTACCCTGATTATTTCTGTGCCTCTTTCAATGGGAGCTGGAATCTTCTTATCAGAATATGCTAAAAAAGGACGTCTTACCAACTTTGTTCGTACCTGTATTGAAATCCTTTCTTCACTACCTTCAGTGGTTGTCGGACTCTTTGGTTATTTGATTTTCGTTGTCCAATTTCAGTATGGATTTTCAATCCTATCAGGTGCCTTGGCTTTAACGGTCTTTAACCTACCACAAATGACTCGTACGGTTGAAGATAGTTTGCGAACAGTCCACCATACCCAACGTGAAGCTGGGCTAGCTCTAGGCTTGTCTCGATGGGAAACGATCTGTCACGTTGTTGTTCCAGAGGCCTTACCTGGTATTATTACTGGTATCGTTCTTGCTTCTGGCCGTATTTTCGGGGAAGCAGCAGCACTTATCTATACAGCAGGTCAATCGGCACCAGCACTTAACTGGAGCGACTGGAATCCGCTTAGCATCTCTAGTCCAATCTCGATTTTCCGCCAAGCAGAAACACTTGCTGTTCACATCTGGAAGGTCAACTCAGAAGGTACGACTCCTGATGCCACTGCAGTATCTGCTGGTTCAGCAGCAGTACTCTTGATTTTCATTTTGATTTTCAATTTTGGTGCACGTCGTTTGGGAGCTTACCTCCATAAGAAATTAACATCCGCTTAAAGGAGTTATCATGACAAAATATAATTGGGACGAGCGTCATATTATCACCTTCCCAGAGAAGGAGCTCGCTCTTGAAACAAAGGACTTGCATGTCTATTATGGCCAAAAAGAAGCCATCAAAGGAATCGACATGCAATTCGAGAAAAATAAAATTACGGCTCTTATTGGGCCTTCAGGATGCGGGAAATCAACCTTTCTTCGTAGCCTAAACCGTATGAATGATACGATTGATATTGCTAAGGTTACTGGACAAATCCTTTATCAAGGCGTCGATGTCAATGCAAGCAATATCAATGTTTATGAAATGCGTAAACATATTGGAATGGTTTTCCAACGTCCAAATCCATTTGCCAAGTCTATCTACAGAAACATTACCTTTGCTCACGAACGTAAGGGTGTAAGAGATAAGGAAACCTTGGACGAGATTGTTGAGACATCGCTTAAGCAAGCAGGTCTTTGGGATCAGGTTAAAGATGATCTTCATAAATCTGCCTTTACCCTCTCAGGTGGTCAGCAGCAACGTCTTTGTATTGCAAGAGCTATTGCAGTGAAACCGCAGATTCTCCTCATGGATGAGCCTGCAGCTTCATTAGACCCTGTTGCTACTATGCAGCTAGAAGAGACCATGTTCGAACTTAAAGAAGATTATTCTATTATCATCGTAACGCACAATATGCAGCAAGCAGCGCGTGCTAGTGATTATACAGCATTCTTCTACCTTGGTGATCTTATCGAATATGATAAGACCAAGAAAATCTTCCAAGATGCTGCCCTACAGTCAACTAATGACTATGTATCAGGACGTTTTGGATAGAAAGGAGCACTTATGACTGAACCAATCATTTCAATCAATGATTTATCGGTATATTTCAATAAGAAAAAAGCCCTCAATAACGTGACAATGGATTTCTATCCAAATGAAATCACGGCCCTTATCGGACCTTCAGGATCGGGAAAATCAACCTTGCTCCGTTCTATCAACCGAATGGGAGATTTAAACCCCGAGTGGACACTTACTGGTGCTGTTTCCTACAATGGCCACAACGTCTACAGTCCTCGAACAGACACTGTTGAACTCCGTAAAGAAATCGGAATGGTCTTCCAACAACCCAATCCTTTTCCAATGTCTATCTATGAAAACGTGGTTTATGGCCTTCGTATCAATGGTATCAAAGATAAGGCTGTCCTTGACAAAGCAGTAGAAGAGTCACTAAAAGGTGCTTCAATCTGGGAAGAGGTCAAAGACCGTCTCCATGACTCAGCACTTGGACTTTCAGGAGGGCAACAGCAACGTGTCTGTATTGCAAGGGTTCTTGCCACGTCTCCAAAGGTTATCCTTCTTGATGAACCAACGTCTGCTCTCGACCCTATCTCCGCTGGTAAGATTGAGGAAACCCTATATAACCTTAAGGACCAATATACCTTGCTGCTTGTTACACGTTCTATGCAACAGGCAAGCCGTATCTCGCAACGAACAGCCTTTTTCCTCGATGGAGAGCTCATTGAGTATTCATCAACGAAAGACATGTTCCTAAATCCACAACATAAAGAAACAGAAGATTATATTACCGGTAAATTCGGTTAAGAAAGGACAGATTACTAAAACAATTATGATGTTACGAACTCCCTTCGAAGAAGAATTAGAAAAACTCCACAACCAATTTTACGCTATGGGTACAGAGGTTGCAGCTCAGCTTAAGAAAGCCGTACGTGCCTTTATCAGCCATGACCGTGATTTGGCTAAGGAAGTCATTGAAAATGACGAAATCGTCAATAACTACGAAACCAAACTTGAGAAAAAATCGCTTGAAATTATTGCTCTTCAGCAACCTGTATCAAGTGATTTGCGAACAGTTATCACAGCGCTCAAAGCATCTAGTGACGTTGAACGTATGGGTGACCATGCCGTTGCTATCGCTAAAGCAACTATCCGCATTAAAGGTGAAGAACGCCTAACTGAAATTGAAGCTGAAATCAAGAAAATGGGGAAAGCAGTTCGCCACATGGTCGAAGATGCTCTAGATGTTTACTTGAACAGTGACGAACAACGTGCTTATGAGATCGCAGCTTCAGATGAAATCATTGATAACTATTTCCGTGATATTCAAGCCATGACAGTAGAAGGTGTTCGCAAGAATCCTGATGCTGCCTTCGCTGCCAAAGAATATTTCCAAGTACTTATGTATTTGGAACGTATCGGTGACTATGCCCGCAATCTCTGCGAGTGGGTTGTCTACCTCAAGTCTGGTAAAATCATTGAACTGTAGGCAAAGCTTCCAATCTATGTTATAATGGGTCTGTATTGAATAATTCAGACCCTTTTCTTTTGCAAAAGAGTCTGATATCGAAACATTTGTCAGTCTGTTTCGATACGAAAAGTTAGATTAGGAGTATATACGTATGACAGCATCTGTTGCTCGTTTTATCGAAAGTTTCATCCCTGAAAACTACAATCTTTTCTTGGACATTAATCGTTCTGAAAAGACCTTTACAGGGAATGTTGCCATTACAGGTGAGGCCTTTGATAATCACATCTCCCTTCACCAAAAAGACCTTACCATTAATTCAGTTCTCTTGGATAATGAATCCTTGAACTTCCAAATGGATGATGACAATGAGGCTTTCCATATTGAACTTCCAGAAACTGGGGTTCTAACAATTTTCATAGAATTTTCTGGCTGCATCACAGATAATATGACTGGTATTTATCCATCATATTACACTTACAATGACGAAAAGAAGGAAATTATTTCAACACAGTTTGAATCTCATTTCGCCCGTGAAGCTTTTCCTTCTGTCGACGAACCAGAAGCAAAAGCGACTTTTGATCTCTCATTGAAATTTGACGCTGAAGAAGGCGATATTGCCTTGTCAAACATGCCAGAAATCAATAGCCATTTGCGTGAAGAAACTGGAGTTTGGACATTCGAGACAACACCTCGCATGTCTACATACCTTCTCGCCTTTGGTTTCGGTGCTCTCCAAGGTAAAACAGCCAAAACACAAAATGGCACTGAAGTTGGTGTCTTCGCTACAGTTGCACAAGCAGAAAATAGCGTCGACTTCGCTCTTGATATTGCCGTTCGTGTCATCGACTTCTATGAAGACTACTTCCAAGTCAAGTATCCTATCCCATTATCATACCACCTTGCTCTTCCTGACTTCTCAGCGGGTGCCATGGAAAACTGGGGTCTTGTTACCTATCGTGAAGTTTACCTCCTTGTAGATGAAAATAGCTCAGCTGCAAGCCGACAGCAAGTTGCTCTTGTTGTTGCCCACGAATTGGCTCACCAATGGTTCGGTAACCTTGTAACAATGAAATGGTGGGATGATCTCTGGCTTAACGAAAGCTTTGCCAATATGATGGAGTATGTTTCAGTAGATGCCATTGAACCTAGTTGGAACATCTTTGAAGATTTCCAAACAACTGGTGTCCCTCATGCCCTCCAACGTGATGCTACAGATGGTGTACAGTCTGTTCACATGGAAGTTAATCACCCAGATGAGATTAATACTCTCTTTGATAGCGCTATCGTTTATGCTAAAGGTAGCCGTCTCATGCATATGCTTCGTCGTTGGTTAGGTGACGAAGCCTTTGCTAAAGGACTTAAGGCTTACTTCGAAAAACATCAATATAACAATACTGTTGGACGTGACCTTTGGAATGCTCTTTCGGATGCTTCAGGTAAGGATGTTTCTAGCTTTATGGATACATGGTTAGAGCAACCAGGTTACCCTGTGGTTAGTGCAGAAGTTGTTGAAGATACGCTTATCCTTAGTCAAAAACAATTCTTTATTGGTGAACATGAAGACAAAGGACGTCTTTGGGAGATTCCATTGAATACAAACTGGAATGGTCTTCCAGATACACTTTCAGAAGAGCTTATTGAGATTCCAAATTATAGCCAGCTTGCTGCTGAAAATAATGGAGCTCTCCGTCTTAATACAGCTAATACAGCACATTACATCACAGACTATCAAGGACAACTCTTGGACAATATCTTAGAAGATTTTACAAACCTTGATACTGTAAGTAAACTTCAAATTTTACAAGAACGTCGTCTTCTAGCGGAAAGTGGACGTATCTCTTATGCAAGCCTAGTTGCTCTTCTTGATCTTGTCAAAAAGGAAGAAAGCTTCTTGATTGCTCAAGCTAAATCTCAAATCCTTGCTGGTTTGAAACGCTTCATCGATGAAGATACAGAAGCAGAAGTGCATTATAAAGCCTTGGTACGTCGTCAATTCCAAAATGACTTTGAACGCCTTGGTTTCGATGCCAAAGATGGAGAGTCAGATGAAGATGAAATGGTCCGTCAAACAGCTCTTAGCCACTTGATTCAAGCAGACTATCAACCAACAGTCCTTGCAGCCGCAAGTGTTTTCCAAGCCCATAAAGAAAACATCGAAAGTATTCCAGCAAGTGTCCGTGGCCTTGTCCTCATCAACCAAATGAAACAAGAAAACAGTCATACTCTTCTTGAAAAGTATGTCCATGCATACGTGGCAACAAACGACAGTAACTTCCGTCGTCAATTGACTCAAGCACTTTCATACCTTAAAAATCAAGAAGGTCTTGACTACGTACTAGGTCAGCTTAAAGATAAAAACGTTGTTAAACCGCAAGATTTGTATCTCTGGTATATGAATTTCCTCAGCAAAACTTTTGCTCAGGAGACCGTTTGGAACTGGGCTAAAGAAAACTGGGAGTGGATTAAAGCAGCTCTTGGTGGCGATATGAGCTTTGATAGCTTTGTTAATATCCCAGCATCAATCTTTAAAACGCAAGAACGTCTTGATCAATATATTGCTTTCTTCGAGCCAAAAACAAGTGACAAAGCCTTGGAACGCAATATATTGATGGGAATTAAGACAATTGCTGCACGAGTCAACTTGATTGAAAAAGAAAAATCTGCGGTTGAATCAGCTCTTAAAGATTATTAATATAAAAAACAAACTTTCCTTCATGGAAAGTTTGTTTTTATTCACAATAATTTACATAATTTTAGTTCTGTTAATAATCGTGAATAAAATTAGTCTGGCATAATTAAATTTATGTAAACTAAAAATAACCATTCCAATTTGGAGTGGTTAGGATAGCTAATTATAAATTGTCTAGAGCATTTTTTTGTTCATCATTTACAATATGGGTGTAAAGATCAGTGACCTGAGTGGAAGCATGACCAAGTTGATGACTAACTAAAACTTGAGACTTGGTAGCATCATAAAGGCGTGTTGCCAGAGTATGTCGAAGCTTGTGGGGAGTAACACGAATCTTGAAATCCTGAGAATACTTAGCAACCATTTTTTCGATACTTGAAGCATCAATACGGTTTGGAACCCCTCGATATTCTGTTAAAAATAGGGCAAGGTCTTGCTTTTCAGCCTTATAGCGTTTATCACGGATACTGAGATAAGTTTCAAGATAGGGCTTTGCAAAACTTGCTACATTAACTGAGTCACGTTTGCCACCTTTTCGAGTGACATCAATGACCATCATTTTAAGATTGATATCTTTAAGGTCCAGATTAACAGCTTCAGAGAGTCGAACACCTGAAGCCAGCAGCAAGGCAATGATCGCTAAATCACGTTCTTTATTCTTATAAAACGATGATTTAGCGCGATTTGAGAGCTTGACTTCGTATTCATTTTCTACATAATCAAGGAATTCCATGGTTTCATCGCCTAGAAAAAGTTTCTGTTTGATATTCTCAGCACGTGCAGCTAGAGTTTCTTTCTTTTTCTTAGTAGAAACTTTTTTCATAACGTTACGATAGAAATATGGCTCACCATCAGGACCCTCGACCTCCTCAGTTAAATACTTATAGAGACTAGATAGAGCTGAAAGCGTACGATTAATGGTCGTTTGAGAGACACCCTGTTTCTTTGAATAGGTATTTAAAGATGGACGTTCACGTAGATAGAGGACAAACGATTCCATATCTTTTTTAGTTAGATTTTCTAAGGTTTTGATGTCAATTGAGGCAATATCATCAGCATCTGAAATACCTGAGTCAATCAACCAGTCAAAAAAGCGTTTATATTCCTTAAGGTATTCGTATAAGGTTGTAAAAGAATACGGTACCGAAAGTTTAGATTGATAATACTCCAAAACAAACCAAGGCATAAGAGATTTGTATTCTTCAATTTTTTCCAGTAAGAGTTCACGTTTCATTGGTTTTATTCTCCATAATTACTTAATAGAAGTATATCACACCCTTATGTTTCTTTCAAGAAAATTACAGTTTTTCGGAAAGATGTTGTGGGGTATTTTTCTCTTATATAGGCTTTTTAGGTTCGTTGGCTTATTCTATAAAATGACTAACTTAGATAATATAGAAACTCACAAAAAAAACAACCTGGATTTTTCCAGATTGTTCAAACAATGATTAAGCTACGATAGCTTTTGCAACTTCCTCGGTTGTCATGCGAGAGAAATAATGTGTTGTGTCAATGGTTTTAAGTATAGCCAAGACATCTTCGTACTCGTAAGGGACACCGACCAGCAACTCTTCAATATCAGATACATCCCCGATACCAAAGAAATCTCCGTAAATCTTAACAGATTTGATAATTGAATTCTCAACATTGGCATAAGTTGAAATCTTACCTGCTGGGTAACGAACGTTACGCTCTACTGTGTATTCTGGCGACTGTCCGTAAGTCCAATCCCAGGTATTGAATTGTTTCTCATAAGAATCTTGAATCTTAGCCAATTCGTCTTCAGAAAGGACGTATTCTGTCATTTCTGGGTAGAATTCTTTCATTTTTTCCAAGATTTTATCTGAGAAATCATTTACAGTGATTTTTTCTGGCAATTCGTCTACAATGTTTGTCACACGAGCTCGTACAGATTTAACACCTTTTGATTCAATTTTGTCTTTGCTGACTTTGAGGGCTTGGCCAAGAACCGACATATCAACGTCAAAAAGCAAGCAACCATGGTGCATCATACGACCTTTATAGTAAGCTTGAGCATTTCCACAGAACTTTTTACCATCGATTTCAAGGTCATTACGCCCAGTAAATTCAGCTTTAACTCCCAAATCAGCAAGGGTTGCGATCACTGGTTGAGAGAAAGTCTTAAAGTCAAATGCCCCTTCATCTGCCTTGTTAGAGATGATAGTATAGTTGAGGTTATTTAAATCGTGATAAACAGCGCCACCACCAGACAAACGACGAACGACCTTGATACCATGAGCATCTGTATATTCTTTGTTAATCTCTTGAATGGTATTTTGGTGCTTACCGACAATGATAGCTGGACGGTTAATCCAAAGAATGAACAATTCATCTTCATTCGCCAATTCACGAAAGGCATAGGCTTCCAAAGCAATATTATAGGCAGGGTCATTTGATGTGTTTACAATATATTTCATGAGGTCTCCTCTTGTAATGTGATACTTATATTATAAAGGAAAACGGTGACAAAGTACACGAAGACGCCTTAGGTATAAGGATTTTCATGATGTAATAGTAGAAACTATATGGGGAGTTTTAGAATGATACAAAATCCTAGTAAATTAAGTCTCTTTTTCTCGAGGCTAACCAGTAAAATAAATAAAAAGGCCAAAGTAGCATTTGCTCTGCTTCTTTTTGTTGCTCTTGGAATGTTTCTCTATAATGCCTACCAAAGAGCTTATGAGTCTTTTATCTATGATAAAGAAATATATATTATATATTGAATTACCATCGTAAAATAACAAAAATTTATTTATGTAAACATCAGTTGATTATCCTATTAGCTGTGTTTTTTATGATAAATTGTGAAATATAGTGCACCCAAAAAACTCATAGCCTTTCATTGGTGTAAACTGTAAGTAACGAAACAAACAGAAGCCGAGATAAAACTATGAGCTACTCCCATCTTACCATAACCGACCGAATAAAGATAGAAACCTATAAAACCATCTATAACTGGCTCTACGCTAGTTTGATTGATCTGGATTTGAGCGTCCTTCAATATTGCACTTATTCTTGCAATTTATCGTAAAAAAACAAGACCATTTCTGATCTCGTTTTCGTTTTATACAATTAAGCTGTTATTTTGTGTGCCAGATGTCTTTGTCATACTGTTCGATTGTACGGTCAGATGAGAAGAATCCTGCTTCAGCGATGTTATAAACAACTTTTTTGTTCCATGCTTCTTGATCTTCGTAAGCTGCGTATACTTCTTCTTTCTTCTCGATGTATTCAGCCAAGTCAATCAATGTCATGAACCAGTCTTTAGAGATAAGTTCATTGTGGAGACGTTCCAAGCATTCTTTATCACCAAGTTTAACAAGGTCTTCGCTTACGATAAAGTCAACAGCTGCTTTGATGTTTGCATCTTTTTCATAGTAATCACGTGATACATAGCCAGCTTTGTCATAAAGGTCGATGATTGTATCAGAGTCTTTACCGAATGTGAAGATGTTTTCTGGTCCTACCAATTCAGCAATCTCAACGTTGGCACCGTCCATTGTACCAAGTGTAAGGGCACCATTAAGCATGAATTTCATGTTACCAGTACCTGAAGCTTCTTTAGAAGCCAATGAGATTTGTTCTGAGATATCTGTTGCTGGGATAAGGTGTTCAGCAACTGTTACGTTGTAGTTTTCAACCAAGTGAACGTTAAGGTATTTGCTTACTTCTGGATCATTGTTGATGAGTTCAGAAAGTGACAAGATCAAGTGAATGATGTCTTGAGCAATAACGTAGGCAGGAGCTGCTTTACCACCAAAGATGATAGTGATTTTACGTTTTGGAAGGTTTCCTTTTTTGATTTCCAAGTATTTGTGGATGACATACAAAGCGTTCATTTGTTGACGTTTGTATTCGTGGAAACGTTTGATTTGTGTATCAATGATTGAGTTTTCATCAAGATCGATACCTTTGTTGGCTTTAAGATAACGTTTAAGAGACAACTTGTTATCATATTTGATTTCAGACAAACGTTTGTGAACTGCTGGATCATCTGCAAAGGCAGCCAATTTTTCCAATTGAGTTGCGTCAGTAAGGTAACCATCACCAATCAATTCTTTGATGTAGTCAGCAAGTTCTTGGTTTGAGAATTCCAACCAACGACGGAATGTAATACCGTTTGTTTTGTTGTTGAAGCGTTCTGGGTAAAGGTCATAGAATGGTTTCAACTCAGAAGATTTAAGGATTTCTGTGTGAAGTGCTGCTACACCGTTAACGCTTGTAGAGAAGTGGATATCCATGTGTGCCATGTGAACACGGTTGTGTTCGTCAATGATTTGAACACGTGGATCTTCGAATTTTTCACGAACGATAGTATCCAATTTTTTGATGATAACAACAAGGTGTGGAACAACTTCTTCAAGGTAGTCAAGAGGCCATTTTTCAAGGGCTTCAGCCAAGATAGTGTGGTTTGTGTAACCAACCATTTTGCTTACGATTGCTACTGCTTCATCAAATTCAAATCCATGTTTTTCTGTCAAAAGACGGATCAATTCTGGAATTACCATTGATGGGTGAGTATCGTTGATTTGTACGTAAGCGTAATCTGGAAGGTCGTGAAGGTTAGATCCACGTTCGATAGCTTCGTCAATCAAAAGTTGAGCAGCGTTTGATACCATGAAGTATTGTTGGTAGATACGCAAGAGCTCACCTTTACGAGTTGAATCATCTGGATAAAGGAAAAGTGTCAAGTTTTTTTGGATTTCGTCTTGATCAAAAGTGATTCCTTTTTCAATTAAACCATAGTCCAAACCATTGATATCGAAGAGGTTAAGGTAGTTCTTAGTTTCTTTCTTGTAACCCAAGATATCCAAACGGTCCAAACGAGATTTCAAAGTGAAATTTTTGAATGGAACATCGTAAGAGATATCAGTTGGAACCAACCATGATTGATCTTCAATCCAGTAGTTTGGTTCAGCATATTGTTTGTTATCTTTGAAGACTTGTTTGAAAAGACCACAGTGATAGTTAAGACCAACACCTTCACCGTTAATACCAAGTGTTGACATAGAATCGATGAAGCATGAAGCCAAACGTCCCAAACCACCATTACCAAGAGATGGCTCTGGTTCAACATCTTCGATTTCACTAATTGATTTTCCGGCAGCAGCTAATTCAGCTTTCACATCTTTATAGATGCCCAAGTTAATCAAGTTATTAGACAAAAGTTTACCGATCAAGAACTCAGCTGAGATGTAGTAAACTTTACGTTTGCTATCGTTTTTAGGTTTTGGAGCAGCTGCTTCTTTTACAAATTCTAACAAAAGGTAGTAGATTTCTTCGTTTGAAAGTTCTTTAAGATTTTTATTTTTCGCTTCAACGTAATTTGTAAATGTAGACATTTTATTTATTTCCTCGATTATATCTTTCTGTAATATCAGTTAAAAATTCTTTCTTATCAACGGTGATTTCACCTGGAAGCATACGCCATTTCCAGTTTTCACCAACTGTGTTAGGGAAGTTTGTACGGCTATTTTCAGGTTTATCAAGGATATCCTGCATAGTCGCAATTGCTGTGTTGCTTACTGTAGCAAAGAGTGTGCGAAGAAGAGCACGTGTGATTGGTTCACCTTGACGACGGTTGATGTAAGCATCAGTGTAATCGCGTTGCTCTTGCGTCAAGTTGTCGTACCAACCGTTGATTACTTCATTATCATGTGTACCTGTGTAAGCAACTGAATGTTGTGTGTATACGTGTGGAATGTCGATGCTGTTTCCAGTAGTGTCATAGAAACCAAATTGAACAATCTTCATTCCAGGGTAACCACAGTCTGCAAGAAGTTTACGTGTCTTATCATCAATATTACCAAGGTCTTCGGCAATAATCTTAAGATCACCCAACTCTTCTTTAACCACTTTGAAGAGGTCATAACCAGGTCCTGGAACCCATTTACCATTTTCAGCAGTATCGTCTCCGCCAGGGATTTCCCAGAAATCAGAGAAGCCTTTGAAGTGGTCAATACGCAAGTAATCATAAAGTTTGAATGATTCTTGAATACGGAATACCCACCAAGAATAATTTTCAGTTTTATGTTTATCCCAAGCGTAGATTGGGTTACCCCAAAGTTGACCAGTAGCTGAGAAGTTATCTGGTGGAACTCCGGCAATGTAACGAGGTTTACATTCGGCATCTAGTTTGAAGAGGTGTGGTTGAGTCCAAACTTCAACACTATCAGCTGAAATGTAGATCGGCATGTCACCAATGATTTGAATACCATTTTTGTTAGCATAGGCTTTAAGTTCTGCCCATTGACTAAAGAAGAGGTATTGTACTACTTGGTGGTAAGTGATGACATCATCAAGTTCTTTGCGAAGTTTTTCAAGAGTTGCCTCATCGCGTTTAACCGCTTTTTTGTCATCCCAATCTTGAAGGGCTTTGTTATCAAAGTGTTCTTTGATAGCCATGAAGTCAGCATAATCTGCTAACCAGTTAGCATTTTCAGATTTGAAAGCTTCAAACTTCTTAGCTTCTTTTTTGTCAGCCAAGATTGCTTTTACAGCTTTTTCAAGAATTGGACGACGAGCTTCATAAACCTTAGCATAGTCGATAAACTCTGGATTTGAACCAAAGTCAACACCCTCAACATCTGCTTCAGTCAAGAAACCGTCACGGATAAGGAAATCCAAATCGATGAAGTGTGTGTTTCCCGCTACTGCTGAGAATGATTGGTAAGGTGAATCTCCATAACTTGTAGTAGTCAATGGCAAAATTTGCCAGTATGTTTGCTTTGTTTCTTTCAAGAAATCAACAAAGTCGTAGGCTGCTTGACCGAAAGATCCGATCCCGTAGTCACCTGGAAGTGATGTGATGTGCATCAAAACACCGCTTGCTCGTTTGTTCATAAAGTTTACCTCAAATAATTTTTTACACTAACGATTATAATGCAAACGTTTGCACTAGTCAAGAATTTTTAGCAAAAAAATATAAACTTTTTATTTTTTCTTTAAATCAACGTTCGTGAAATAAACGTTTTCATATAGTGAGTGCTTCTACTAACTTAATAGTGCTCTGGATTTTCTGAAAAACGATTGTCTAGGTAATAAAAAATGGTTGGTAACTTAAGTTACCAACCAAAAGTAAATATTTAAACCTTTTTTATCTCGTTGAGACACTCTCTCTTTCAATGAGTTTAAATGGAATTGTTATTTTCTGTGCCTTAGTTTGCGGATTTTTAAGAAGATCCAATAGCCTTCGGACACTTTCCTTCCCCAGTTCTTTAATATTAATGTCATAGGTAGTTAGGAAAGGATGCATGATTTCAGCAAAAGTTGAATTATTGAAAGAAATAATGGCGTAATCTTCGGGAACTCTGATTCCCTGATTATTTAACCAGTGTATAAACCGTAGGGCAATCAAGTCATCTTTAACGATTAAAGCAGTCAGTTGATAAGATTGCAAGCTCTCTTTCAATGAATCAATGACTCTAGATGAAAAAACAAGTTCTGGATAAGTTTCTAAATTAAATTTATTAGTCGCTTCGATATATCCTTGATAACGTTCTTGACCCACTTGACCAAAAAGATCATCTGTTACAAAACCAACCTTTTGGTGACCTTTAGTCCTTAAATAATTAACAGCTTCTTGTCCAAGTTCTTTATTATCATTATCAATATAGGTTACTTTATTATTGTTATCAACTGCTGCTCCAACAACTACGAAAGGAACTTTTTCTTTTAATAGGTAGTCTTTAACTGGATCTTTTTTTTCTGAATAGAGAATGATAAAGCCATCAGCCCGTTTTTGACGATGCATAAGCTCGACCTGTTTAACTAATTCTTCAAGTGTGGCCCCCGTAGCAATACTAATGACCTGAGAATGACAACTAGCTTCTTCATTAATTGCTGTTAGAATCTCCATATAGAATGGTTGACTAATTTTTTCACGGTCTGTTAAGGGAGGAAGAACAACACCTAAACTATGTGTTAAGCCTGTTGCCAACATTTGTGCTGCTGAGTTTGGTACATAACCTAATTCATCCATAGCTGCTCTTACTTTAACTTTGGTTTCTTCTGATATGGCCTGGTAATCCTTTAAGGTCCTGCTTACTGTTGATGGGCTGACACCAGCCCTCTTAGCAACATCTTTAATTGTAGCCATCATTTCCCTCTCATTTTTATAAATATTTCTTTATATTAGTAAAATACAAGAATTATTATAACTAAAATAAACAGTTCTTGCAATCGTTTGCAAAAAAAGTTTAATTTTTTTTTAGAAAACACTTGACAGATGTTGGAAACGGTTGCATAATATGTATCGTAAAATAAATTTCTGGAGGAAATAGAAATGAAAAAATGGCAAAAGGTATTACTTGGTAGTGCTGGACTTCTTGTAGCTGGTTCGCTCTTGGTAGCGTGTGGCTCAAACTCAAACAAAAGCTCAAGTTCAGATAGCAAGACTTTGAAACTTTGGGTTCCAACTGGTGCCAAAAAGTCTTATTCAAATACAGTAGCAGAGTTTGAAAAGAAATCTGGTTACAAAGTTGATATGGTTGAAATGGAAGACCCAAACGCTCAAGAAAACTTGACTAAAGATGCATCTACTGCTGCAGATGTCTTCTCGCTTCCACATGACCAACTTGGTAAATTGGTAGACGCTGGAGCTATCCAAGAGATTCCTGAGCAATACTCAAAAGAAATTACTAATCAAGATACGGAGCAAGCTGCCAAAGGTGCTCAATATAAAGGTAAAACCTACGCTTTCCCATATGGTATCGAAACACAAGTTACTTACTATAACAAGTCTAAGCTTAATGAAGAAGATGTTAAATCATATGAAACAATCACTTCTAAAGCTAAATTTGGTAGCAACTTGAAAGAAGTTAACGCTTATGTAACTGCTCCTCTCTTCCTTTCAGTTGGTGATACACTCTTTGGACCTAACGGTGAAGATGTGAAAGGTACTAACTGGGGTAACGAAGCTGGTGTCAACGTTCTTAAATTCATCGCAGCTCAAAAAGACAACAAAGGATTTGTCAATGTTGATTCAGCTAACATGATGGCTAAATTCGAAGATGGTTCAGTTGATGCATTCCAATCAGGACCATGGGACTACGCTGCAGCTGCTAAAGCCGTTGGTAAAGACAAGCTTGGTGTTGCTGTTTACCCAACAGTTAATATCGGTGGTCAAGATGTTCAACAAAAAGCCTTCATGGGTGTTAAACTTTACGCTGTTAACCAAACACCATCTAAAGGTAACGCTGAGCGTATCGCTGCTTCTTACCAATTGGCACAAGCTTTGACAAGTAAAGACAGTCAAAATAACCAATTCACTAATGAAGACCGCCACATCATCCCAGCTAACAAAGAAGTTCAAGCTTCTGAAGCAGTTAAAAATGATGCACTTGCACAAGCTGTAATCACTATGGGTTCATCTGATCAGTACACAACTGTTATGCCTAAACTTAGTCAAATGTCAGTCTTCTGGACTGAAAGTGCTGCTCTTATGAGTGACGCTTATAACGGTAAAATCAAGGAAGACCAATTCCTTACTAAATTACAACAATTTGATAAAGATTTGGCAGCAGCTAAATAAGAAACCTAACAAATGAGGAGGTAAAGAGGCAGGTCAAGTTCCTAGCCTCTTTCTCACTTACTTGTAGACAAAATAGAAACCATCACTAATCACACATTTATCTGAGGAGATATCTATGTCACAAACAATCTACGACACAACTCCTATGCGCCAGGTCTTCAAAAAAGGTACATGGGATGTCAAATTATCCTTTCTGGTAATGGGATTGGCAAACTTGGTCAACAAACAGTTTACCAAGGGATTGCTCTTCCTCCTTTCTGAGATTGCCTTTTTAGCGGCATTCGTTATCCAAATTATTCCTGCACTTCAAGGGATGATTAGCTTGGGGACTCAAGAACAGGGTGAGGCTGTTAAGGAAGTTAATGGTGTTAAACTTACTGTTCAGGTTGCTGGAGACAACTCTATGCTCTTGTTGATTTTTGGACTTGCGTCATTAATCTTCTGTGCAGTCTTCGTTTATATTTACTGGTGTAACCTTAAGAGTGCCCGTCATCTCATGGCTCTTAAACAATCGGGACGCAAGGTGCCGAACTTTATCGAGGACTTCAAGACCTTGGCTGACGGTCGCTTCCACATGGGGCTTATGACTGTCCCTTTGATTGGGGTTTTGCTATTTACAATCTTGCCTTTGATCTATATGGTTTGTTTGGCCTTTACTAACTTTGACCACAATCACCCAGCCCCTAAATCACTCTTCGATTGGGTCGGCTTTGCAAGTTTTGGTGAAGTTTTACAAGGTCGTATGGCTGGTACTTTCTTCCCACTTTTGACTTGGACCTTGATTTGGGCAGTTGCCGCAACAGCAACTACTTTCTTCTTCGGTATTGTCCTTGCCCTCTTGCTTAATACTAAGGGGCTTAAATTCAAGAAAGTATGGCGTACTCTATTCGTTATTACTATCGCCGTTCCTCAATTTGTATCACTTCTTTTGATGCGTAACTTCCTTAATGACCATGGGCCTTTGAATGGTTTGCTTCAAACCTTGCATCTCACTAATGGACCAATTCCATTCTTGACTGATCCTCTCTGGGCTAAGTTCTCTATTATCTTTGTTAATATGTGGATTGGTATTCCATTCACAATGTTGGTCGCAACTGGTATCATCATGAACTTGCCAACTGAGCAGATTGAAGCTGCTGAAATTGATGGAGCAAGCAAATTCCAAATCTTCAAGAGCATCACTTTCCCACAAATTCTCTTGATTATGGCACCGTCTTTGATTCAACAATTCATCGGTAATATCAATAACTTCAACGTTATCTACTTCCTTACTGGTGGTGGACCTACTAACTCTGAATACTATCAAGCAGGTTCAACTGACCTCTTGGTAACTTGGCTCTACAAACTGACTGTTAGCGCTAAAGACTACAACTTGGCATCTGTTATCGGTATCTTGATTTTTGCCATCTCTGCAACATTCAGTCTCTTGGCCTATACAAGATCATCTTCATTCAAGGAAGGGGCTGCTAAATAATGAAACGTAAGAAAAATCTATACCTAACTGGTACTTATATTCTATTGACAGTTCTAACTGTTATCTGGTTGATTCCGATTATTTGGATCTTCCTTACAAGTTTCCGTGGTGAAGGAGCTAATGCCGTACCATACTTCTTCCCTAAGACATACACTTTTAATAACTACATCAAACTATTCACCAGCGATGCTTATCCTTTTGGAAAATGGTTCATCAATACTTTCATCGTTGCTACATGTACATGTATCCTCTCAACTTTGATTACCGTAGGGATGGCCTACTCACTTAGCCGTATTAAATTCAAACACAGAAATGGCTTCTTGAAATTGGCACTTGTACTTAACATGTTCCCTGGATTCATGTCAATGATTGCGGTCTACTACATTTTGAAAGCCCTCAATTTGACACAAACCTTGACATCTTTGGTTTTGGTTTATTCTGCTGGAGCAGCTCTTGGTTTCTACATTGCGAAAGGTTTCTTTGATACCATTCCTTACTCATTGGATGAATCAGCAATGATTGATGGGGCAACTCGTCTTCAAATCTTCACTAAGATTACCTTGCCACTTTCTAAACCAATCATCGTCTACACTGCCCTCATGGCCTTCATGGGACCTTGGGTAGACTTCATCTTTGCATCTGTTATCCTTGGTGACGTTAAAGATAAATATACAGTTGCCCTTGGACTCTATCAAATGCTTAACCAAGACGCTATCAATGAATGGTTCCTTCCATTTACCGCAGGTGCTATTATCATCGCCATCCCAATCACCCTTCTCTTTATCTTCATGCAGAAATACTATGTTGAAGGTGTAACCGGCGGATCAGTTAAATAATAAAGGATAAATGATATGACAACTCTTAAACTGGATAAAATTTATAAAAAATACCCAAATGCAACTCACTACTCTGTCGAAGATTTCAGTATCGACATCAAAGACAAGGAATTCATCGTTTTCGTAGGTCCTTCAGGATGTGGTAAATCAACAACTCTCCGTATGGTTGCTGGTCTCGAGGAAATCACAGAAGGAACACTTTCTATTGATGGTGAGGTAGTTAATGACAAATCACCAAAAGATCGTGACATTGCCATGGTATTCCAAAACTACGCACTTTACCCTCACATGACTGTTTATGAAAATATGGCCTTTGGTCTTAAACTTCGTAAATATAAAAAAGACGATATCGACAAACGTGTGCGTGAAGCTGCGGCTAGCCTTGGTTTGACTGAGTTCTTAGATCGTAAGCCTGCAGACCTTTCTGGTGGTCAACGTCAACGTGTAGCTATGGGACGTGCTATCGTCCGTGATGCTAAAGTCTTCCTCATGGACGAGCCTCTCTCAAACTTGGACGCTAAACTTCGTGTGACCATGCGTGCTGAAATTGCTAAAATTACTCGTAATATTGGTGCTACTACTATCTACGTTACCCACGACCAAACAGAAGCCATGACTCTTGCTGACCGTATCGTTATCATGAGTTCAACTAAGAACCCTGATGGTTCTGGTACTATTGGACGTATCGAGCAAATTGGTACCCCTCAGGAACTTTATAATGAGCCAGCCAATAAATTTGTTGCTGGATTTATCGGAAGTCCTGCCATGAACTTCTTCAATGTGAAGGTTGATGGTAACCGTATCACTAACTCTGAAGGTTTGGATATTGTGATCTCTGAAGGTCAAGCTAAAATCTTAAGGGAAACAGGTTACCAAGGTAAGGAAGTTATCTTCGGTATCCGTCCTGAAGACGTTTCTAGTCGTCCAATCGTTCAAGAAGTATATCCAGATGCCAATGTTGATGCTGAAGTAGTCGTTTCAGAGCTTCTCGGTGCAGAAACAATGCTTTACCTAAAACTCGGAGAAACTGAATTTGCTGCCCGTGTTGATGCGCGTGACTTCCATAATCCTGGTGAAAAAGTTAACCTTACTTTCAACGTTGCTAAAGGTCACTTCTTCGACGCTGAAACAGAAAAACGTATCAGTTTGTAAGATAAAAAAATCAGCTCAAGGGGCTGATTTTTTGTTTGGCATGATTAAATCATATTCTAACTAATACTTCCTATTACTCACTAAACATATTTCTTTCAATCTATGAAATAATATCCTTCGTCTGATCGACAAGTGGTTAAACAAGGATAGATAGTGCTAAAAAAGACCCCGAGCTTATGTGGAAGTTAGCTTGGGGCCTTTTCTTGCCTATGATATAGACTTACTATTCAATACAAGTGTATCATGTCATAAAAGCTTAGAATTGTCAAGAAGCTTGAAGATGTCCACTAAGTAGATATCCTAGTCTTTAGTCTTGTCTTCTTCGTCTTTTTTATCATGATCAGTCTTATTTACGGCTGCTTTAAATTCGGATAACATTTTACCAATGGATTGGCCAAGTTCTGGCAAGCGTTTGGGACCAAAAATAAGGAGGGCTCCTAGGACAATAATAATAAGTCCTGGGGCTCCGATATCACGTAGAATTCCCATAAGATCTCCTTTCTATTTATCTTTATATGTTCTTTGTTTTCGTATATAAATGACCTTGCTAAGAGTCACACTAACTTCATAAAGCAAAATTAAGGGAGCAGTCATGGCCAAGTCACTAATAAAGTCAGCTGGTGTCAGAATGACTGCCAAAACCAGGAGAATAAAGTAGGCATAGCGTCTATAGCGTGTCAGAAATACTGGTGTTATTATGCCGATAGATGTCAGAAAACTTACAACTACAGGTAGTTCAAAGAGAACTGCTAAAGGCACTGTCGTATGCAGTAAAAAACTAAGGTAGTTTTGTGCTGTAATTTGTGTATCAAAGAGTCCTTCACCTAGTTTTAATAGCACTTCCAAGATAGCTGGACTAACAAAATAATAACCAAAGGCCAACCCCAATACAAAACAGACAAAAGTTGCTGGAATATAAGCAAAAATAGCACGCGCTTCATTATCCCTCAAACCAGGTTTTACAAACTTCCAAATCTGGTAGGTGGTAAAAGGCAAGGTAACCGTAAAAGCCATGAGACTGGCTAAGTTAATGTAAATCCAGAGAATATCGTTAGGACCAAGAACCAATAAAGGCTTATCAAATCCTCTAGTCAGATAAGCATAGAGCTCCCCAGCAAACAAGAAGGTGATACAGAAAACTAAGAAAAAGCATAATACTACTGCAATGAAGCGTCTCCGAAATTCCACCAGATGCTCAACAATGGTCATCTCGTCCTTACTTCTTGCCATGCTGTTTCACCGTTACGAAGGCAATAATAGCAATAAAGATAAGTTGTGGCATCAAGACTTCCCAGCTTGGATAGATACCAGCCCAATCAATGGTTGGGAAACCACTAATCAAATGATTGGACATCATATTAGTCAACTGAAGGGCATGAATGCTGACACCGAGCATCTTGAAGGCCAAGGCATAAATCAACCAAGTCAAAATAAAGAAAATACGATGCGGTTTAATATAGTGACTAGCTTTGGTCATAGCTACAGCAATAATAACAAGAACTGCAATGGCTGAACCAATACCAATCAAGAAATTAGCTGTCGTGATACGTGGGATAATACCAACATAGAAAAGGATCGTCTCGGCCCCTTCACGGAAGACAGCCAAGAAACTGAGGGCAAACATAGATACAAAACTTCCAGTAGCCGTCACCGTCTTCATCTGGCGGTCCATAAAGTCATTCCACTGTTTGACTGAAGACTTACTATGGAGCCAGATTCCAATCAGAATCATCATCGCAACTGCAAAGATACCAACGCCCCCCTCAATAATTTCACGGTTAGCCCCTGAGGTCACAGCTGGAAAGACAACTTGTAAGATAACAGCTATAACTGCGCTGGCAAGAACACCAGCAATGGCTCCGCCATAAACCCATTTGAGTCCCTTACGCATCTTAGCTGCCTTAAGAGTTGTCACAAGGGCCATAACGATGAGGAGGGCTTCTACCCCTTCACGTAAGAGAATCAACATGGCATCAAAGGCATTATAAGAAGCGCTGGTATCGATAGCAGATAGGTCTGTAATCAAGGCTTGCAGTTTGTCCTGATAAGTTTTTTCTTTCCCCTTAACCATTATAACCGGTGTTTCACTCTCCACGCGCGTATAGAGGCTAGGGTTAGTCGTACTTACATCACCTTCAATGGTTGGCCAGATAGTAATGAACTTTTTCATAGTTGCCGCAGCCGTTTTTTCATTACCTGCTTGGAATTGACCTAGAGCTTTTTCCAAGAGCTTAATACCATCTTTTAGTGTTAGACTGGTGCTCGTACTATCAAGAGGAACACCCTTGATAAAGTCATCAATCCCACCCTTGAGGTCATCATAGGACGACTGGATGCTGGTGAAATCAGTTGGCTCCGTCTCAATACTGCTTCGCAAAAGCGAAATAGCCGTCTCAATCTTGCCGTAGTAGGCAGTACTATGGTCACGGACAACAGCTTCATTTCGCGTCCAAGCATTATTTAATTCCCCGTAAGTTTTACGGGTCGCAGTTAGGTCTTTAGATGTAATGGCATCCTGTAAATTCTTAAAATAAGGATTGAGACGTGTCTCAAGTTTTTCCTTTTCGGTATCCAAATCAACAGGATTTTGCTCTTTTTCAAATCTTAGAAGGACTGACGAAATAGAGGTTAGGTCCTCTTCTTTCACGTCACCTTTAATATCAAGAGCCTTGCTGACTTTTTGACCAGCCTTAGAATCGTGATTTTCTTTTGTTTCGAAATCAGTCTTAATCTCACCGACTAATTCCTTAGCTTTTGCTTGATCCTTGTTTTGAACAGCTGTTGTTGCATCCGTGATTTTGATATAGAGATCACTATAGGATTCAGCAGCTACTGGATAGGTCAAGAATAGAGCTAGAAGTCCAAGCAAAACGAGGAGTTTATTCAAAGAGTGCTTGACCAAGGTAGCCTCCTTTCTCCACGCCAGCAAAGCAAGCAAAGAGCCCACTTCCAATATGGGTGATGTACTCGTTCATCTTGTCTACAGCACCAAGATTAGTCTGTATTTTGACAAAATGGTCTGGATCCTTCTGGTAGGCAATGAAAATCAAACCTGCATCAAACTGGCCAGTTCTCTCATCAATACCATCAGAATAGGAATAGGAACGACGTAAGATAGGAAGGTCTACTTCTTTAGCCAAACGCACATGCGAATCGACTGGTAGTTTTGATAAATCTACTTCGTCAAACTCATCTTTCTTGCCAAAAGGAGCACCTGATTCCTTGTAACGTCCAAAGGTGTTTTCCTGTTCCTGCAAATTGGTACGATCCCAAGTCTCCAAGTGCATCTGTACCAGACGAAGAGCCATATAAGAACCGCCCTTCATCCAATCTTTACTATCAGTCCAGACAACCTTGTCGAATTCCTTTTCTGTCGTAACATTAGCAGTTCCGTCCTTGAAGCCAAAGAGATTTCGTGGCGTTTCCTTGCGGTCACCAATAGCAGCAAAACCTGATTTGCTCCACTTCATGGTGATTTTATTACGACCTTTGCGAATCAGATTGCGAACAGCATGAAAGACCACTTGTTCATCATCTGCACAGGCTTGAATGACGATATCCCCACCCGTATACTTGTCCTGTAGCTGCTCCTTGGGAAATGGAGGTAAATCACGGAAGAGCTTAGGACGCTTAGATTCCAAACCAAGTTTTTTAAGAAAATCAGCCGAGACACCAAAAGTCAGGCTCAAGCGATAGGGGTTGAGTCCCACTGTTTCACCAGTATCACTTGGTGGTAAGAGGGCATTGGAACCATCTTTTTTGACCAGCTCTCCATCGACCAATTTACTACTATAATCTGTCCAGTCTTTAAAAAGCTGAATCACTTCTTTTTTATCAGTTGTATGAAGATCTAGAACCACCAAGTAGCAAGCCTTCTGCATGGGTGTCGTAATCCCAGCCTGGTGCTTGCCATAGAAGCTAATATCCTCATCCCCATCAAGGGCTTTTTTTGTTGAACTATCCTGATTAGCGAAAAAAGCAGATGCACCAGAAAGACCAAGCGCAAGCCCAGCCCCTCCAATACCTGCTTTTTTAAGAAATTCACGACGGTCCATTTTTTTATATAAAAATTTTTCGTCAGTCATTTTTCTTATTTCCCATCTAGGATAACACCCATTTGTGATAATGGTTCACCAAGTTTAGTTACAGCTTCGGCCAATTCCTTAGTATCTGTCTCACTCAAATCTGTATAAGACTTATAGTTTTTCTCATCAGTCATGTGTTTGTCCAAAAGACCATTGACATTCTTGAATTCTGTTTCCAAAGTCTTAACAAGCTTAGCATCTTTCTTTTGGATCAATGGCTTGAAGAGTTCGAAGATTTTCTCTGCCCCTTCAATATTGGCACGGAAGTCGTAAAGATCAGTGTGTGAGAAGACTTCTTCTTCACCTGTAATCTTTTGAGTAGCAACTTCGTTCAGAAGGTCTACAGCTCCAGTCAACATGATATCTGGAGTGACTTTAACAGTTGCAATTTTAGCCTTAAGTTCCTTGATATCGTTGACCAATTGATCTGCATAGGCAGCTGTACCATCTGTCGTGTTGTCTTGCCACATAATACGTTCAATACGGTGGAAACCTGACCAGCCATCTTCTGATTTATTTTCGTCCATGTAATCAACCAAACGGTAGTCGATTTTCACATCAGACTCACCAAAGCTTTCGGCAATTGGTTCTGAACGTTCGTAAGCCATACGAACCAATGGGTATTGTTTCTTAGCTTCTTCAAGATTTCCTGACTTAAGGGTCTCACTGAATCCTTCAGTATCTTTCAAAAGCTGATCGATTTCGCCTTCAACGAAAGTCTTATAATCACTTGTGGCATGCTTCAATTGTTTTTGCTCACTGGCTGTGAGTTTTGAGTTAGTCGATCTAGAATTACTTGAATTACCAGATTTGGCACAAGCCGTCAATAAAAGTCCTGATGCCAAAAAAACAACTCCAAGTTTGTTAAGTTTTTTCATGAATGTCTCCTATTTTCAAGATAGTGTTCGACATTTGTCGTTATATATGTGAATCGTTTGTTATTTCGATATGAAAAACGAACGATGATAAGTCAATAATGGTCTCTCATATGTAAGAGAACATATTCTAAACTAACAAAAGAAACCAGCACTGTCAACGGTTTTAGGCTATTTAAGAACTATTCTAAAGAGCAGATAAGAATGATTCTAAATAAAAGAAAAACAACAGGAAATAACCTGTTGTTACTAATTATTTTATCCGACGTTTTCGAAGGAATCCTAGGCTAAGAATGCTTAAGAGACCTGTTACAAAGAGTCCACGATTTGTCTTTTCACCAGTAGATGGCAGTTTCTTATCAGTTTGACGACTAGCTTCAGTCTCAGCCTGAACATTGCCATGATTAACAAGATCAGCATCTCCGGCAAGATCCTCTTGACTTGAAGTCTTGACTCTTGTTTTAGTTGCCTCAGTATCTTTGCCACCAAATGAATCAGTCTTTTCAGAAGGCTTAGCTACTTCCTCAGTTGGTGTCTGAGCATTGGTTAAACGAATAATCGTCGCTGTTAATGGATCCAAAGTCAAAATGTGATTATCGATTGCAACACCTGATAGCTCACTAATTCCAGATAGATTAACTTGATTGCCATCTGCTAAAACCATATAGGATAGACCATCTGTAAGCTTGCTCAAATCAAACTGACGAGCCTTGCTATCAGCATTGACATAGACAAGGTAACGGTCTCCATTGGAAGCAACAGTTTGGTATCCTAATACCAAATCCTCTTGAGCGACATTATCCTGACCAGGAACCGTCAATAGCGTCACACGAGCATCCACATCTGCTTTAGATTTGAAATTGAAGGCATCCGTCGACTTACGTAATGCAATTAACCCTTTGGTAAAGGCACGCGTTTTTGTATTTTCTGGGAAGGCCTGGCTATCAGTCGCTTTAGTCCAGTCAAAATGGTTAACCGCATCACTAGAATCATAAGAATCATGGATGAAGTAAGGATAATAAAATGGATTTCCCTTTTCATCAACTAAGAGGTGCGACTTATTCGGCACCTTGTCCTCAGCCACAGGATAACGGTAGGCAGGATCACGGAACTGTTTGGTGCGGCCGTATTCCTGACCAGAGTGAATAAATGGTGTTCCCTGAGCAGTCAAGACCATAAGGTTTCCCAGACGCAAGCGACGATGAATTTCAGCATTATTCTCAGGCTTGCTTGGATCCTTCTTGATTGATTGGGCAATGATATCAAAAAGGGTCAAATTATCATGAGCAGCAATATACTGGATAACATCTCCTGGTGAATCAGCCTCAAAGTTAGTAGGTTGTGCCTTGATATTATCAAAAACCTTATTAATATCACGTTTTCCACCTGTGATGAAGGCAGGTGTTCCCTCGTTTGGATAACCTGATTTGAGGGTGTTTCGAATATCATCTGAAAATACAGCTACGGTATCTGTGTCTTTCATCCAAGACTGATCGGCAGGCTGAACAGGGCTATTTTCATCGCCAGCATAAGTCACCCAACCCTCACCAAGCATAATGAGATTTGGATTAAGGGCGCGTGCAGTATTGTAAGCTTGCTCGATACTTTCAGCATCATGGTCACCCATCATATCAAAGCGGAAACCATCCACCTTGTATTCCTTAGTCAAATAAGCAATGGAATCCACCAAGACACGACGACTCATATAGTGAGTCGTACCTAGACGACCGCCTCCAAAACTCGAACGAGGAGTGCCATCAGCATCCATAAAGTGATAGTAATTTGGCTCAAGGTCTTCAAAGATAGCTGTCTTGGCAGTATGATTGTAAACCACATCCAAGATAACACCCATACCATGGGCATGAATAGCTGCAACTAAATTCTTGAATTCTTCAATACGTTTAGCTGGATCACTAGGGTTTTCAGAATACATACCCGTCAAAGAGAAATAGTTTTGTGGGTCATAGCCCCAGTTGTAGTTACTATCGCTTGAGGCATAGGCATCCAAACGCTTTCCATTTTGCATTTCATTAACAAAATAGTAGCTCAATACTGGCAAAAGCTGGATATGGGTAACCCCAAGGTCTTTAAGATAATCCAAACGCTCCGCAAAGGCTGCAAAAGTCCCAAACTGATGCTTCAATTCAGCAGAGATAGCCTTATCAGAGGTAAAATCACGGACATGGGCCTCATAAATGATAGCATCTTCACGAGACTTAAAGTTAGGAATCTTAGCGTAGTCAAGGTCTTTTGGTCCATAATTAGCGGGGTCTACAAAGGCAGCCTTAGCAATCTTATGTTCAGGTCCCTTACTGGCATCGTCACTATTCCAAGCGGCCAAAGATTTCGCATATGGATCAAGAACAATTACCGACTGATCACCACGTTTAATGCGGTATTGATAGTAATAGCCTGTTAAGTTTTCAAGGCCAAAATCAGTTGCAAGGAGGTCAGCTTGCCAAGTACCTCGAGGGCCTTTGCTTAGAGTATGTTCAGCAAGCACCTTGTCTTGATTATTCTTATCATAGACAATGATATCAACTTGATCAGCACTTGGTGACCAAAGTGTCACATGTGCCTTAGTACCATTTTCTTCTAGTCGAGCACCCAATTCACCATCATAACTGTAGAGGGCATCCTTTAATTGCCAGCTCTCAGATGTTTTAAAACTATCACTGCCCAAAGTGACCTTGTAAGGTAGATTTTCCGCAGCAAAATCACCTGTTAATGTAGCTTTTTTGAGTTTAGCATCCAAATCAAGCTGTTTCAGAGTTACACTGTTACCATCCTTATCCGTCACCTTAAGGTCTTTGAGAATGTCCTCAGATGAGACCTCGTCTAAGTTTGTGAAGCTAAGTTCGATTTGGCTTGGACTAAGCTGCTGAGCCCCAGTTAAACGCACATCCTTGACAAAGTAAGGATTGGTGTAGGCTGTCGGATCAGTATCTCGCACAAAAAGCTGACGAGATTTTTTCAAGTCACTAAATTTATAGTCATTTGGTTGAATTTTCACATCATCTCCTGTTTTGCTCTCATCTAAGAGTAAAAATCCGATAGATTTAGCTGCCTCTGTTAGCGGAATATCTAAGTAGGCACCATACTTACCATTCGGTTGGAAATTGACACCATCAGGCCAATTGCTTGGAGCATCCTTAACGTCACCCCAATACCAGACAGACTTATTGCTATAGTTGCCATCCGTACGGAAATAATTGATACGAACGTGGTCTTGAGGGATAGGTTGATAGCTGTAAACTTGGAAATCTTTGTCAATCCAGGCCTCATTCATTTGAGGGCTAAGAATTTCGACTGCTTTATCTCCTGAAAGGTTCGTTCCAGCGGCATTATTAATCAAGAAGCTAAGTTTTTTAGGTGATGAAGACAGCTTTACATCCAAGTAAACACCATAATCATCCTGTTTGGCTTCTGCAAATGAGGTTGCCCCTGTCGGCCAAACACCCTTTTGAGATGATGGTGTCTCAACATCATCCCAAGTCCAAAGTCCAAGCGATGACTTGTCTGGACTTGGTAACTCTTGGAAATGCAAACGAATAGTCCCCTCAGCAATAGGATCCTCAGATGCATTCGTAAGAGCTTGACTATTATTAGTACTTACTGCTTTTGACGTGTTTTCGCTAGTTTCAGTTAGCTTGGTAGTCTCAGTGCGGCTAGTATTTTCTTTTGGAAGAGAATCTGGCTCATTTGCCTTGGAAACAGAGTCATTCTCAGCTGTTACAGGAGCTGCTGGCGTTTCAGTTACTAGGCCACTGGTGGTAAGACTAGAATCAGCTGATTCTACCTGTGTACTTGAGGCAGGTGTTGACACTACTTCTTCTGCCTTGACTCCATGAGTAGCAGCAAAGCTCAAAAAAACAGCTCCAATGGTTACAGAAGCCAACCCTAACTTGTACTTGCGAAGACTATAACGAAGGACTTTTTCGTCATTAGTTTGAGTATTCCTTTTCATACTAACTCCTTTTGTTGACGTTTTCATGTTTTTTAATATACCATTTAGCTTTCATTTATGCAAGCGTTTTCTCTTCTTAGGAATAAAAAAGAGAGAACCATAAGATTCTCTCAATCTATTAGTTATAAATAGAATAGTAACGCTTAATCCCTGCCACGATTGCGTTAGCTAAAGTCTCCTGATAAGAAGAGGTATTCAAACGGGCTGCTTCTTGAGGATTTGACAAGAAACCAAGTTCAAGAAGGACTGCCGGAGCTGTTGTTTCACGCAATACTGCAAAGGTTTGACGTTTTACGCCCTGATTCTGTGCTCCTGTCGCATTAATAAGACTGGACTGGATGGCATTAGCCAAGGTGTCACTCATGCTCAAACGAGTTGGATTGGCATGATAGGTCGCATTAATACGTGATGGGTATTCTGCATAAGGTTGGTAATAATAAGTCTCAATACCCTGTTCTGCAGAACTTCCTGAAGCATTGATGTGAATACTTACGAAGATATCAGATTCAGAGGCATTAGCTGCACGTGAACGATCTGTCAAATCAACATAGGTATCACTGGTACGTGTGGTTACAACTCGATAACCTTCTGCTTCTAGTTTAGCTTTCACGCGGCTTTGGATAGCCAAGGTCAAGCTCTTTTCAGCGATACCAAAGTAAGAAGCACCTGGATCATAGCCACCATGACCAGCATCCAGATAGACAATTTTATTAAAAACATCGTAGTTTCCTCTTGATGCTGAACCCATTTTCTTAGGTGCCACCACATCAGCTGAAGTTGCCCCAAATCCGATATTCTTACCTGAAGCATCAACAATATAGCCATGAACGATGTACTTGCCTGAATTCCACTTGTGCTGACTAGCTGAAATAGTTACTTTATAAGAACCATCATCCTGTTTTGTGGCATTATGCCAAACAAGATCATCCTGACCATTCTGCTCAGACCAGACGGGGATTACCACACCTGAAATACCACTTGGATTCGTCAGATTGGTGATAAGAACATCAAAGGTTCCACGATTTTTATCATTATTGGTAATAGTTAAGGTTCCCTGAGTCTTAGTGATATCAAGTGTCACTTGTTTGCCACTTAGGCCAATGTATTTACCATCATTGTCAACCAGATAGACATGAGAATTATAAAGACCGCTATCACCCTTATGATTGCTTGAACGAACGGTCACCTTATAGTCTCCATTAGCTTGCTTAACTGCCTTGTACCAGATGATATCATCTTGACCATTCTTTTCTGACCAGGTTGGAACTAGAACTTCTTTGAAACCTCGTGGGGCAACCAAGTTTGAAATGACTACATCATAGCTACCAGTAGCATTGTTGAGACCAGTGATAGCAAGGTCGGCTTTGGGTTCTGACAAAGTAACATTTGTTTGTGTCCCTCCCACACCAACTTGTGAGCCGTCATTTAAAATATAGTACAAATGAATATTGTACAAGCCTGTTGAGTTTTTATGGTTAATAGCTTGAACATTTACCGTATAAGTTCCATTGGATTGACGAGTCGCTTCATACCAACGAATATCATCTTGCCCGTCAACCTCAGACCAGATAGGCACTTGAACCGTACGCACACCCTTAGGACTATAGACATCACTAATAATAACATCAAAAGTTCCAGTGTCTTTATTGTTATTAACTACTGAAATAGTGCCGACTGGCTTATTATGTTTTACATCTACAATTGTTTCAGTGACATAATGACGTTGATTGGCATTATCTACGATATAAAGGTCAGCACGGTAATTTCCTAGAGAATTCTTATGCTCACTAGCCTTAATAGTAACACGGTAGCTACCATCAGATTGACGACTTGCTTTGTGCCAAACCAAATCATCTTGTCCGTTAACTAGACTCCATGATGGGACTAAGACTTCCTTAACCCCATTTGGTGCAACGATATTGCGAATAACAGCGTCAAAAGTACCTAAATCAGCATTATTATTTTCAATAACGAGACTTGCGCTAGGGCGAGTTTGAGTAACTTCTACCACTTTTTCGGTGAGATAGAAACGTTTGTTAGAGTCATCTACGATGTAGGCATCGGCACGGTATTTACCAGTTGAATTCTTATGATCCGTTGCTTTGATAGTAACTCGGTAAGAACCATCAGATTGACGACTTGCCTTATGCCAGATAAGGTCATCCTGGCCACCAGACAGGCTCCATGAAGGAACAAGAACCTCTTTCAAACCTGTAGGAGCAACAATGTTACGAACAACGGCGTCAAAAGTACCTGTTGCAGTGTTGTTGTTTTCAATCGTAAGGACACCGCTTGGTCGAGCATAATCTACAGACACCACTTTTTCAGAAATGTAGTGTCGATTATTAGCGTTGTCCACGATATAGGCATCGGCACGGTAATTCCCTTTACTGCTCTTATGCTCACTTGCCTTTATAGTTACACGATAGCTACCATCACTTTGCTTAGTAGCCTTATGCCAGATAAGGTCATCCTGACCGCCAGCTAAACTCCATGAAGGAACAAGAACCTCTTTCAAACCTGTAGGAGCAACAATATTACGGACAACAGCATCAAAAGTACCTGCTTTAGTATTATTGTTTTCAATCGTAAGAACACCACTTGGTCGAGCATAATCTACAGACACTACTTTTTCGGCAATATAATGGCGATTGTTAGAGTTATCCACGATATAGGCATCGGCACGGTAATTCCCTGTATTACCCTTATGCTCACTTGCCTTTATAGTGACACGATAGCTACCATCGCTTTGCTTAGTAGCCTTATGCCAGATAAGGTCATCTTGACCACCAGCCAGGCTCCATGATGGGACTAAAACCTCTTTAATACCTAGTGGTGCTGAGATATTAGTGATAACAGCGTCAAAAGTACCTGCCTTAACGTTGTTATTCTCAATAGCAAAACTTGCTTTGGGTTTCAACTGCTCTGGTGTCTTACCAATGAAGACTTGAGTAGTTGTTCCACCAACACCCGTCAATTGTCCGTCTTTTTGAACATAATAAAGGTGAACATTATAAAGGCCTGTTGAGTTTTTATGAGCTGAAGCTTTAACGTTTACTGTGTAAGTGCCATTATTTTGACGGTTAGCCGTATACCAGATAATGTCATCTTGGCCATTAATTTCTGACCAAATTGGAACAGAGACTGTTTGAACACCATTTGGTGCTTTGACATTAGAGATGACAACATCAAAGCTACCAAGAGTTGGATTGTTATTAACAATAGAAATAGTCCCACTCAAATCGCCTTGAGTTGGATCTGCTTCAACACTGGCATTAGCAGTAAATCGTCCAGTATAGTCAACACTTTGATCAAAGACATGTTTGCCCGGCAAAAGATTAGCTGTCGCTGAGAACTGCCATGCACCAGTTTTACCGTTATAACGCATATTCTTTGCACTAGTAGCCGTAAGTGTTGCTGATGGATATTGGGCAACCCAGAAGTTTTCAATACCAAATTGAGAGGTAGAGACAGGTCCACGATAGCCTAGATTGTTCTCATCCAACCAACTAGCACTAGTATAGAACATCAAGTTATTGTAACCATACTTGCGCATTTCATTAACCCATGCTTGAGTGTTACGGTTGATATTAGGAAGCATGTTAGAATCTTCAAAATCGTTAACCATAACAGTGCTCTTTGGAAGGTTAAGTCTTTGTGCTGCCTCGATATAGAAACGAGCCTCTGCACGTGCTTCTTCCTCAGTTGTGTATCGAGAAAAATGATAAGTCGATACTTGGAGGCCTGCGATTTGCGCATTGCGAACCTGTGATGGAGCTTTGGGATTATTGTACCAAGTGTCTTCAGTCAATTTAACGACGACACCACCCACACCTTGACGTGCAAGAGCACGGTAATCATCTACACTGATATCGCCATTGTGGCTGCTGACATCAATAAAAGTCTTATGATGAACCCTAAGAGTTGTCGAAGAGACATCTGAAGAATTCGTTAATTTAGCAGGCTTGGCAACAGCCTTGTTAGAAGCCTCAGAAGCCGTTGAATGTGCAGAAGCAGTCACACTCTCAGAGCTAGCATTTGAAGGCACTACTGATGTAGACGTAACAGTCGTTGTTGAGTTAGCAACATATGTTGATGCAGTTGAGGTTACATCCGCCACACGAGGTGCTTCCGAATTTTGCTTAGCAGGAGCTGTAGAGGCAGGAACTGAAACAGTTGAGCTTGGTGTTTCAATAAGTGACGCTTCACCACCCAAAATATCTGCTACGGTTGCAGGCTGATAGTGGTTTCCTTCAGCAATAGGAGGCGCTTGTGTTGACACTTCATCTGCTTGACCAACCTGAGTAGTTACAGCCAAGAGAACAGCCGCACTGGCATAGTAGATAAAATCTTTCGTTCGCATTTAACTTTCCTTTTGCATTTGTAATACTTGAACCATTTTACCACAGAAAAACTCTCATGGAAAGGTTATTATTAAAAAGTTTCTACATAAGATAGAGCTATTATAGAATCATAAACAAACTATTTTTCTTGATAGAAAACTATTTAACTTATTATTCGTATTTTTCTTTAAAACTATTGAAAATCCGTAACGATTTTTTAATAAATACAAATGATAATATTTGAAAAAATTCCCGAACATCTGTCCGAGAATTTAATTTATCTTATTTACGTTTTGGTGGGTTATGGATGGCTTCTCCAAGTACGTCAGCAAAAGCTTCATACATATTTTCAGAGAAAGTTGGGTGACCATGGATAGATTGCAAAAGCTCATCTACAGTCAATTCATTTTCCATAATAGTTGATGCTTCGTTAATCAATTCAGCTGCTGCTGGACCGATAATGTGAACACCAAGGATTTCATGGTACTTCGCATCTGCAACGACTTTAACAAAACCTTGAGCTTCGTTTGAAGCAATGGCACGTCCGTTACCAGCAAAACTTGATTTACCAACGAGAATATCACCATATTTAGAGCGCGCTTCTTCTTCAGTAATACCACACATCGCAACTTCTGGGTGAGTGTAAACTGCCGCTGGTGTGTAATCAAGGTGTGCCTTACGGACATTACCATGCATAGCATTTTCGGCAGCTACTTCACCCATGCGGTAAGCAGCGTGAGCAAGCATCTTAGTTCCGTTTACATCACCAGGAGCGTAGATACCAGGAATAGAAGTTTCTTGGTATTCATTTACTTTGATACGGCCTCGGTCGAGTTCAAGGTTAAGATTTTCAAGACCGTTCAATTGTGGCACACGCCCTATTGAGAGAAGAGCACGATCAGCCACAATCTCTTCGCCATTATTGAGCTTAAGGGTTAATTGGTTATTGCCTTCAACAATTTCAGAAACCCCAACAGATGTCATGATCTTCATACCCTTCTTAGCAAGGATTTTTTGAAGTTCAAGTGACACTTCTTTATCCATAGCAGGAATAATGCGGTCAGCCATCTCAACAACAGTCACTTCTACACCGTATGAGGCATAAACAAGACCAAGCTCGATACCAACGACACCACCACCCATAACAGCAAGTGATTTAGGCAATTCGCGTAAGTCAAGAATATCATCTGATGTCATCACAAGTTGTGAATCAATTCCAGGGATATTAATACGTGATACTTTTGATCCAGTTGCAAGGATGATGTTACGTCCCTTGATTGTTTCTGAGCCAATAGTAACAGTCTTATCTGGGTTAACTTGACCAAGGCCATTGAAAATAGTTACCTTATTAGCCTTCAGAAGACCTTGCACACCACCTGTAAGGGTCTTAACAACAGAGTTCTTAAAGTCAACCGTCTTATCCATATCGATGGTGTAGTTTGTTGATGCTAGGTTGATACCACGACCTGCTGCAATCTTAAGCCCATCAAGGATTTCTGCATTTTTAAGGTAGGTCTTAGTTGGGATACATCCTTTATTCAAACAAGTTCCACCAAATTCAGATTTTTCAACGATGGCAACCTTACCGCCAAGTTGTGCCCCACGAATGGCAGAATAGTAACCAGCAGGACCACCACCGACAACGATAATATCGTATTCATTGTCAGCAAGGGGAGTTTTTTCTGCAGCGGCTGGAGCAGCTTGGGCAGGAGCTTTAGGAACTTCGAGTCCAGCTGATTCCAATTGAGCAGTTGCTTCTGCAACAGGTGCACTCGTAGCATTATCAGCCACAACCTCACCTTCTGCTCCAATATAACCGATAACCTCAGTAACTGGAACTGTTTCACCAGCCTGACGGGTAATCTTCAAAAGAACACCAGAATCTTCTGCTTCAAGTTCCATGTTCGTTTTATCTGACATGATTTCAAGAAGGATATCTCCCTCATTAACCACATCACCCTCTTGTTTCTTCCACTCGATGATTTCGCCTTCCTGCATATCAACACCAAGCTTAGGCATAATAATCTCAAAAGCCATATTTTATGATACTAAGAACGCTAAAATGCGACAGAATTTTAGGAGTTTTACGTTAGTGTGCTTGCACACCAGTAAAACTATCTAAATTCCGAAGCATTTCGTTCGAGTTCAAATTGACTCAAACGCTTTAACGCTCTCTCCTTTCTATTTAAAACTTCAGTTTTCAGATATTTTTTTCTTAAATCAACAATTCCATAGGATTTTCAATCAAATGTTTCAAATCAACCATGAATTTGGCACCATTCATACCATCTACAATACGGTGGTCAATTGTCAAGCATAGCCCCATGATTGGACGTACGACAACTTCTCCATCAACAACAACTGGAGTCTGAATAGTTGCTGAAACACCAAGGATAGCTGAGTTTGGTTGGTTGATGATTGGGTTAAATGACTTAGTTCCAAACATTCCCAAGTTAGTAATAGAGAAGGTTGAACCAGACATTTCTGCAGCCTTCAATTTACCAGCTTGAGCTTTCTTGATGACATCCTTAGAAGCCACAACAAACTCAGATAAACTCATCTTATCTGCACCATGAACGACAGGTACAATCAAGCCATCATCGAGACCAACGGCAATACCCAGATTAACAAATTTGTGTAATTCGATATTTTGCGCATCGTCAATCAATGAGGCATTGAGGTAACGGTGTTCCTCTTTCATAAGGGTACGCACAACTGCTAAACCAATCAAATCCGTGAAAGTTACCTTCATACCAGTCTTATTCATGATTGGATCAAGGACTTGCTTACGAAGAGCCATAAGGTTAGTCATGTCCACGTCATAGTTAAGGGTGAAGGTTGGCGCAGTCAAGTATGAGTGCGTCATTCCCTTAGAAATAGCCTTACGCATAGCAGACATTGGGATAACTTCCACGCCTTCTGGCAAGACTTTTTCAGGTTTAGCTTCAACCACAGGGGTAGCAGCCGCTTCCTTAACTTGCGCTGGAGCACTGATTGCAAGGATGTCTTCCTTAGTAATCTTACCACCAAAGCCTGTTCCAGATACGCTAGCTAAGTCAATACCAAGGTCCGCTGCAATCTTACGTGCCAATGGAGTCGCCTTAGGTTGAGTACCCTTAAAGTTCTCAACGTCATCAGCATGAACACGACCTTTTGCTCCAGTTCCTGGAACTTGAGCGAGGTCAATCCCCAACTCACGCGCCACCTTTCGAGCCTTAGGTGTTGCACGTACTTTGCCGCCTTCGTGAACGATAGGTGCTTGCGTTTGCGCTGCTACTACAGGCTCTGCTACAGCGGCAACTTCTTCAACTTTTGTCGTAGGTTCAGCAGCTGGTGCGCTATCTGCGTTATCAGCCACCACTTCACCTTCTGCTCCAATATAACCAATAACCTCAGTAACTGGCACTGTTTCACCAGCTTGACGGGTAATCTTCAAAAGAACACCAGAATCTTCTGCTTCAAGTTCCATGTTCGTTTTATCTGACATGATTTCAAGAAGGATATCTCCCTCATTAACCACATCACCCTCTTGTTTCTTCCACTCGATGATTTCGCCTTCCTGCATATCAACACCAAGCTTAGGCATAATAATCTCAAAAGCCATATTTTATGATACTAAGAACGCTAAAATGCGACAGAATTTTAGGAGTTTTACGTTAGTGTGCTTGCACACAAGTAAAACTATCTAAATTCCGAAGCATTTCGTTCGAGTTCAAATCAACTCAAACGCTTTAACGCCCTCTCCTTTCCACATTAAATTATAATTTCCGATACTCCCACAGTTAAAACAAGAAACACATTTTACTAGCGAGAAATATCACTTAACCGTCGCTAGAAAGTTAGTTTCCTTTATTGGCCATCTTGATAATAGCAGCCTTAATCTTTTCAACATCTGGAAGAACCGCTTGTTCCAAGACACGCGCATAAGGTACAGGCACATCTTCACTTGCCAAACGTACAATTGGGTGGTCAAGGTAATCAAATGCTTCACTTTCTGTAACCATAGCAGCAATCTCACCGATGAATCCACCAGTCTTATAAGCATCATTGACCAACATAAGTTTACCAGTCTTCTTAACTGACTCGAAAATCAATTCCTTATCAAGTGGGATAAGTGTACGTGGGTCAACAACCTCAACATTGATACCTTGTTCAGCCACTTCTTCAGCCGCTTTAAGAACACGTTCCAACATACGACCATAAGTAACGATAGTAAGGTCTGTTCCTTCACGCTTGATTTCACCTTTTCCAAGTGGAATGTAGAAATCAGGATCTTGTGTCACTTCTTCTTTCTTACCGTAAAGAGCTTTTGGTTCCATGAAGATAACAATGTTATTGTCTTGAATAGCAGATTTCAAAAGACCTTTAGCATCGTTAGCATTACCTGGAGCAACCACTTTAATCCCTGGAATGTGAGTCAACCATGACTCAAGAGATTGTGAGTGCTGTGCCGCAGAACCAATCCCTGAACCAGATGCCACACGGAAGGTTACAGGAGTCTTCAAACCACCACCAAACATGTAGTTATTTTTTGCGCCATTATTAACGATAGCATCAAGGGCAATAGTGATGAAGTCCATGAAAGTCAAATCAACGATTGGACGAAGACCTGTAATAGCAGAACCAACAGCTGCACCAGCAATTGCTGCTTCTGAAATTGGTGTATCTTTAACACGTTTTTCACCAAACTCTGCCAACATACCAACTGAAGTACCGAAGTCACCACCATAGATACCGACATCTTCACCCATAAGGAAGATGTTTTCATCTTTACGCATTTCCTCGCTCATAGCAAGGTTTACTGCCTCACGCAAGGCCATCAATTTTGTTTCACTCATACTTGTATTCCTCAACCTTTCTCTTTAGTCTACCCATACATCTTCAAAGGCAACTGAAAGTTCTGGATCTGGGCTATTTTGGGCGAACTCATAAGCTGCATCAACCTCTGCCTTAACTTGGCTTTGGATAGCATCTAACTCTTCAGCGCTTGCGATATTTTCAGCAACGAGATAGTCACGGTATTTAATAATAGGGTCGTTATTGTTCTTCCACTCGTCAACTTCTTCCTTAGTACGGTAAACACCCGCATCGGCAGTTGAGTGACCAAACCAACGGTAAGATTCTACCTCAACGATAGCAGGGCCGTTGCCACCACGGACATGCTCAACGGCCTTGCCCATTGTTTCATATACTGCCAAAACATCGTTACCATCTTCACAGTAGAATCCAGGGATACCATAGGCTTCTGCACGTGTATACAAGTGAGGAGTGTTGGTAGCTCTGTGAATATCCATTGAGATACCATAACGGTTATTGATGATAAAGAAGATAACAGGTAATTTCCAAGTAGCTGCCATATTGACTGACTCATGGAATGAACCTTCGTTAGTTGCGCCATCTCCAGAGAAAGCCACAACAATGTTTCCTGTTTCTTTATATTGCTGAGTGAGGGCTGCACCTACGGCAAGAGCGTAACCACCACCAACGATACCGTTAGTACCATAGTTACCTTTTTCAAAGTCTGCCAAGTGCATAGAACCACCACGACCCTTAGAAACACCTGTTGCCTTACCAGCAAGCTCTGCCATCATTTTATTCAAATCCATGTCTTGAGCAATAGATTGTCCATGTCCACGATGATTTGAAAAGAAGATATCGTCATAACTTAAGTGTTGGACAGCACCAACGTTGGCTGCTTCCTCACCAACTGAAAAGTGAGTCATCCCTTGAACAAAACCACGACGAACCAATTTATTAATACGTGAATCAAATTCACGGATACGTTCCATTTTAGTGAACATCTCAAGATGTGTCTCTTTAGAAAGTTTTACCATATCGATCTCCTCTATCGAAATTTTTCTATACATCTAGGATAGGTTAAAAAAACTTAATGAGCAAGAAATATGCTTAAAAAATGAAAAGCCTTACATCCTTATCACTTATAGGCAATTCCTATGCTCTTTTTCAAAGCGTTATGATATGATTATCCCAATATTTTTCCCTGAAGTCTTGGATTACTATTTTGCTGGTCCCTTTATCCTCTTTCTCGCTTTTTTACTTTGGTTTGCTCAAGACGCACCGCTTCAGCCGCTGCGTCTTATTTTAACCTAGTTAAAATCGTTGTAGCCCCCCTTTTTATTCCTAGTTGCTGATTTAGCCCTCGTCAAAGAGAGTTCTTTCTATCATCAATTGCTTTACGCTTTTTATCCAACTATACTATTTGACGTAGCAACTAGACTTCTTTCGATTGTCACTCCCCCACGTCCTACATATTAAAGGTAATGTTAGTTTTGATAGCGATTTACATATTTTGACTTACATTCTAGCTCCACTTATTATTTTCCTTACACTTAAAACCTTCCCGATTGATTTAGATCAGATGAGTAAGATTGATGAGTTTTGGGTTAGACGTAACTGGTTACGTAGCACAACTTTTCTCGCTGTCTATTTTGTCTTTTTCACAGTTATTCATGGTCTCAACAGTGTCCTTCCAGTAGAAAATAATCCTAAAAGCTTATTTGAAATTGTCTTCAGGGGAAGTTCTAATAGTTCGGTTGTCTTGGTACTTTACCTAGCCCTTCTTCTATGGGATTTTTACAATTGGAACAGTGCTATCCACCGGCAATCTGTTCAAAGACTAGACAGAGAACGTCATAAATTGCTGGGCCCATGACCAATTACAATAAATCCTTTATTCAAATCATTACACAGAAACAAGAATATTTTAATCTTTTCAAGAAAAAACTCAAAGGAGTCTAGCTTGATTCAGAAAATAAAGATATTACCAAGGCAACTAGTCTACTTGAAATTTATAAAACGGACAATGCTAGCATTGATAATCCGGAAACTCAGGAGGTGTTGGATCAGCTCAATAATCCAATTTTAGCTAGTTTCCTCTCTAACCGCATTTTAGAAATGCGAGCTGCTCATATTGATATTGCTAATGAACATCCGTCCTTAGTTTGGTGAGATTCGCTTGTCAGATTTAGATTTGTATCAACTTCTCCAAGCTTCGGATAAAGCGATATTTAAACTACTTCGTCCTGATATCAAGGTCAACAGTAGCTACCTACAACTAGATCACTCACAACTCCTTGCCGTCGAATTACCAGTTTTGGCTGATAAGGTTAGCCAAGATAAAGAACGGAATGATTTGGTTAAGACTTTACCAAATGTTGACTATCGAAACGGCTTACATTCAGGTTACCTGATACAGATTATTGAAATCTTTGAGCCTGGTTATTAAGACGATATAAAAAAATGCCAATGTCTATTTTTTTGTAACCTCATTTCTCTACTTACTAAAACATCTTGAAATGAAAGGAGCTAAATCAGATAATCCTCAAGCTAAACAAAGACACCCAAGTTGGTAAACTGAATGTCCTTTTATGCTAATATTCTACGATGGATTGGTAAGGTTTAGAAAGCACCTCCTCCACCTCCTCCGGAGAAGCCACCGCCACCTAGACCTCCACTACCACTGTTTGAGTTGATAGAAAAGTTACTTACGGTATTCGAAGTCGAAACATAGGATTCTATGCGGTTAACATTGTTCAAAATAATAAATGGAGTCGCAGAATGAGTGAACTCATCTAAAGATGGATTGCTGAGGTGGATGTTATATCGTTTCAATACATCACTTACTTTATTCGCTTGTCCGTAAAGTGTCGCATAAACCAAGATACGATTCCATAGGATAACGGATTCGAGTTCGGATTCTTTAAAACTATGAATACTCTTAATCATATTTTTAAAGCTATGCCACTGGTAATAGATTGAAATTTGAGTTGCATCAAGACATCTCTGACGACGTCTTTTTACTAAGTACCAGAATAAAATGGTAACTCCTGCTATAGGTAGAAGACCAAGAATATAGTAAAAGCCAAGACCGGATCCAAAGGCAGCAAATAAGAACAAGGTTGAAAGAATACAAAGCACCATTGAAAGTGCCAAAGCTACTACTCCCAATACGTTAAATGTCTTTTCTTTCGGACTAAAATCTCTATAAATATTAGGAAGTCCAAGCGCTAATTCCTCTTTTTCTACGCCTTTTGCTACTTGATAGCCGTCATTAGTGAATTGATATTTGACACGTTTTCCCTGTGAACGTATTGATTCTCGCTCATAGCTTGTTCTAGCACTCTTAAATTGTTTTTCTAGGCCATCTTTATCAAGATAATAGCGCGAGAACATTTCCGTATCTCTAATTTCCATGCGACCATCAAACAACATATCTAAGAATGCCCCTTCAAACGAAGAGAGACCATCCTTTTCAATACGTGTCAGAATATTACTATCACCTTCTTGTCTATAGGTGAGATAACCTCTATCAATCAAATCAAGGATGGTAGCTTGCACCATATATTTAAACTTCAGAGGACCCGTTTCTTCTTTTAGACCTGTTTTGTCGAACGGCTGATTATAAATATTCTTGGCTAGGACCAAAGGTGCTAAATCTTGAGGGGCCTCATAAAGACGGGCATCTCTAGGGAAGGAAGGCGTCCTAGTACTATATAAAACAATGAGATAACAGAAAATACCAACAAGAACAAAGCTTAAGATTACAAGTGGCAAGATGACATAAAATAGATATCGAAACTTTTCTTTAGATTTCTGGATATCTGCTTCTTTTTTTAGAAAGTCTGCCTTATTCGTCTTATTTAATAAGTAAGCCTGATTATTTTCTCGTAAAGCACTCGTCATCGGCCAGTAGGCGTGTAATTCCAATTTACCTGAAGATGGAAAATTGTCTACATGAACCTGATAACCTGAAGAAGTACTCTTAACCTGCGGGTCTTTTCCAAAATAACCAGAGTGAGCGTAAAGCTCTCCTTGACTGGCATCTAGACCATCAACTGTGAAATCAACTTGTCCAAATCCTTTATCCCAATCAGAGATAGGGAACCAGTTTAAAACAGCAATATCTGAATAGAGTGACAACATATTCTGTATCTGCCAGATAACTTTTAACTGAACCTTATCACCATCGGAACCTGAATTGTAGACTTTAAGTTTGATACCATCAGAAAGATTTGTTTCCTCTACTTGAATATCTGTTTTTTCTTTCCCATTTACAGTTGCTGAAACCTTGGGGGCATCCATGATAGAATAACCACCACTTTTCCCCAAGGTTACATACTGACCTTTATAGTCACTATCAAAATCATAAGTCACTTCCTGAGTAAACGTCGCATTACCATCATCTTGAATTGAAAGGTGACCAACATAGGAAGGCAGACTATACTCTACCTCATCCTCATCAGCTCGGACGTGCTGCAAAGACAATGGGAGAAAACAGACTAACAGAACAGTTAAAGTAACATATTTAAAAAGACCTTTCAGTATCTTTTTCATCATTTTGCTCCTTCAAGAACTAAAAAAGCAGGTGCAACACCAAGTGTCTCGATGTGCCCTGCTCTGATCCCTTATTTAGGCTTGATAAACAATCTCACCGTCACAGATAGTGTATTTAACACTGCCCGTAAGCTCTTCGCCTACAAATGGTGAATTGGCTGCTTTAGACTTAAAGTCTGCTGTGACCTGACGTTTTTCCTTGTCCGCAAAGATTACGAGGTCAGCTGGCCCATTTTCAGCCAAATAACCGGCATCGAAGCCATAAAGATCAGATGGGTTGCTAGTCATTACTTTCAAGAGTTCCGTCAAGCTTAAGTGACCTGCTTCAACCAAGTAAGTCAATCCAAGAGCTAGAGACGTTTCAAGACCAGTCATTCCTGATGGGGCTTTAGTCACATCAGCCACATTCTTTTCATCGGCATGGTGTGGCGCGTGGTCTGTGGCAATGACTGAGATGACTCCAGATTTCAACCCTTCGATAACGGCCTGACGGTCAGATTCCAAACGAAGTGGTGGGTTCATCTTTGCATTAGCACCTTTTGAAAGTAAGAGGTCTTCAGTTTTTGAGAAGTGCTGTGGTGCTACTTCAGCAGTGACTTGTGCTCCAAGTTTTTGAGCAAACTCAACGACTTTTACAGATTCAGCTTTTGACAAGTGTTGAATATGAACATGGGCTTGTGTATCATAAGCAATCATGACATCACGTGCAATCATACTGTACTCAGCTACGCCAGTCGCCCCACAAATATGAAACTCTTTTTTAGCAATATTTTCATTGAAACCGAGAATACCATTAAGATCTGGATCCTCCTCGTGAAGACTAATAAAGGTATTATTCTCTTTAGCCAACTCCATAGCCTTTTTGACAATTCCGGCATTGGTCAATGGAATACCGTCATCTGAAAATCCGACAGCACCGGCTTCAAGCAAACCCTTGAAATCAGTGATATTTTCACCATCAAAGTTCTTTGTAATAGTCGCAACAGACTTCACATGGATATTTTCCTTAGCTGCTGAAGTCAAGACCTCTTTCAAAGTTTCCTTGTCTGAAATCGTTGGATTCGTATTAGCCATCATCACAACTGTTGTAAAACCACCTGCAGCCGCTGCCAAGGCACCCGTATGAATGTCTTCCTTGTGGGTTTGACCTGGCTCACGGAAGTGAACATGGATATCAACCAAACCAGGAGCAACCACAAGACCAGTCGCATCAATGACTTGGGCATCACTAGCATCAATATTTTCAGCAATTTTAACGACCTTTTTACCGTCCACAAGAACATCAGCTTGCGAATCCAAACCAGATTTAGGGTCTACAACACGACCATTTTTAATCAGTAACATAATCTTCCAACTTTCTATTTTACTTCAACCAGTTAATTGGGGATTGGCCTTGAGATACAAGGTAGGCATTGGCTTTTGAAAAAGGCTTGCTGCCCAAAAAACCACGATAGGCCGACAAGGGACTCGGATGGGCACTCTCAATAATGGCATGCTTTGGATTGGTAACCAGAGCTTTCTTCTTACGAGCATAGCCACCCCAAAGTATAAAGACAACAGGAGTATCCTTTTGATTGAGAACCTTAATAACAGCATCTGTAAAAGGTTCCCAAATTTGACCAGCATGACCATTGGCTCGACCAGCTGGAACAGTCAGACAGGCATTAAGCAATAGCACTCCTTGCTCGGCCCAAGTTGTCAAATCATGATGACTTCTAGGACCAAGATCCTCCCCCAATTCTTTGAGAATATTAACCAAAGAAGGTGGAGCTGGAATCGTCTCAGGTACTGAAAATGACAAACCTTGAGCCTGATTAGGACCATGATATGGGTCCTGTCCAAGGATAACCACCCGAACTTCTTCAAAAGGAGTCTCTAACAAAGCATTAAAAACCTTTTCCCGTGGCGGATAAACCGTTCCCTGACTATAAACCTGATCCATAAACTGATTTATCTTTGAAAAATAATGATCCGGCAGTTCCTCTTTCAGAAGCTTGTGCCATGTCGAATGTTCCATAAAAACCTCTTTTTAGACTGTTTTACACCCTAAATTATACCATAATTTGTAGGAAATATTCGGAAAATACTGAAAAAGCACTCTGATGACGAGGCATTTTCTATAAAGTTTAAAAAATGAGTGACTCCACAAGTTTAAAGGGCTTACAACCTTTAACTCGTTATAGTTTTATGCTATAATTTAAACTTGTATTTTAACAGAAAAGGTAATCCTATGACTACGTATGAAAATTTAAGAGCAGCCAGACGAGGTCCTATTGTCAGCATCGCTGCCTACCTTCTTCTTACCATTGCAAAACTTCTAGCTGGACACTTTTTAAACTCTAGCTCATTGATTGCTGATGGTTTTAACAACTTATCTGATATTTTGGGGAATGTCGCCCTACTCATTGGATTGCACCTGGCTAGTCAGCCAGCTGATGCAGATCATAGGTTTGGTCATTGGAAAATTGAAGACTTATCAAGCCTAGTCACTTCCTTTATCATGTTCGTGGTAGGTTTCCAGGTCCTCATTCAAACAGTCCGGAAGATTTTTCTAAGAGAGGAAACAGTCGTTGATCCACTTGGTGCCACTGTCGGTGTTCTATCTGCTCTCGTCATGTGTGGCGTTTACTTATACAATAAAAGACTTGCTAAAAAGCTAAAATCCAGTGCCCTTATCGCTGCTGCTAAGGACAACCTATCAGATGCTATGACCTCTATTGGTACTTCAATTGCCATCGTCGCAGCATCCTTCAACCTTACAATCATCGACTATATTACTGCTATTATCATCACCTTCTTCATCCTAAAGACGGCCTATGATATCTTCATGGAAGCAACCTTTAGTTTGTCAGACGGTTTCGATGAGAGAAACCTCAAAGCTTATGAAAAAGCTATTCTTGAGATTCCAAAAGTCACTAAGGTTAAGAAACAACGTGGCCGTTCTTATGGTAGCAACGTCTATCTTGATATTGTGGTTGAGATGAATCCTGACCTCTCTGTTTACGAGAGTCATGCCATTACCGAGCAAATTGAAGAGGTTCTCAGCAATCGTTTCTCTGTTTACGACACTGATGTTCATGTAGAACCCGCTGCTATTCCTGAAGACGAAATTTATGGAAATGTCCTTCACAAACTCTCTCGAAATGAAAAGATTATACTGTCAAAAATCCCTGACTATGAAAATCTCTTAGCACCTGACTTCTACTTAATTGATGAAAGTGGTCATCATCACACACGTGAGGAAGTCATTGCCAATCATCAACCACTTCTCAATAACTTTGACAGCTTCAAGATGACATCTGTTAGTCAAAAAACGAAATTAATTAGTTATGAGTTGGGAGGAAATTTCCACACTAGTATCTGGCGTCGAAATGAAACCTGGTTCATGATTTACCACCAAGTGACAAGGATAAAAGATGAAAAGTAACGTGCAAGAAAGCTCGTTTTTTTCTGTTTCCAACTATATTTTGTGTAACATTCATACGATTATAAAAATTACATTAAAATACCGAATGTTAGGAAAACTCTAACTTTTATATGTTATAATAAAAGTGTTTGTAACTACTGAATTTAAGTTTTTAACAGGCAAATGTTATTAATAGATAGAAATAGGTTCTGCCAGCTACAGAACCCCATGGATTTTAAAGGAAACACATTGTGAAAAAGAAAATTGTTGCCGTCCTTTTAGCAGCTTGTCTAGCCCTAGCACCGAGTTTGTCTAGTGCAGACGAATTGATGGATATCACACGCGCTGCTGGTTATACTGAAGCCACTGAAGCCTATCGCCCCAAATCAACCCTCTTAATTGATGGCAATACCGGAGATGTCCTCTGGGAAGAAAATGCTGATGAGGTACGTGACCCTGCTTCTATGTCTAAGGCCATGACACTTTATTTGGTCTTTGAAGCTATGTCTAAAGGAGAGATTTCTGAAGATACTGTTATCACAGCTACTCCAACCGACCAAGCTATTGCCGATATTTACGAAATTTCCAACAATAAGATTATTGCAGGTGTTGATTATACCGTTTCAGAACTCATCACTATGACGGCGGTGCCTTCCTCTAACGTTACAACCGTGATGCTGGCCAACTACTTGACCAATAATGATCCTGATAAATGGCTGGACATGATGAATGAAAAATCTAAAGAGCTAGGGATGACAAATACCAAATGGTTTAACGCTTCTGGTGCCGTTGCTGTTGCCTTCAAAGGTTACTACAGTCCTCAACGTTATGATAACAACCAAACCAACCAAACAACTGCGCGTGATTTGGCTATCATGACCTATAACTTCATCAAGAAATACCCAGAAATTCTCAAATACACTAGCAAACCTGTTGTCACAGTTAAAAAGGGAACACCTTACGAGGAAACTTTCGAAACTTATAACTACTCTATTCCAGGAGCTAAATACGGAATTAAAGGGGTTGATGGTTTGAAGACGGGATCAAGCCCAGAAGGTGCCTTCAACTATATTGATACCATCAAGCGTGGTGATCAACGTATGATTGCTGTCATCATGGGTTCTGGTGATTGGTCTGACCAATCAGGTGAAGAAATTCGTCATACCTTTGGTAATGCTCTCGTTGAGAAAATGTATAAAGACTTCTCTTACAAGAAAGTTCTTAGCAAGGGTGAACAAGAAATCGACGGTAAAAAATACAATGTCGAAAAAGACGTCTATGTCACAGTTAAAAAAGGTAAAGACCCTAAAATCTCTGTTAAAGATGATCAAATTGTTATTGATAATGGTCTGAAGACAGTATCACCTAATATCAAGGCTACTTCTGTTAAAGCTACAAAAGTTAAGGGATGGTTCGATTTTGGAAGTAAGCAAAAAGATAAAAAGGCTACTAAAGCAACAAATAATGGCCAACTCCCAGTTTATTTCTGGTTGCTATGCCTTATCCCAGTTGGTCTCCTCTACTTGATTTACCTTAATGAAAAAGGACGTCGTCAAAAAGTCAAAGAACGTCGTCAAGCAAGACAAATCAATAAATAAAAGAAAGCGTGTCCATGACACGTTTTCTTTTATACTTTATTAAAGGGAGTCCCCCAAGAATACTGATAAAACCACCCAAAACTATGTAATAGTCAAGTATGACTTTTTAACACACATATAACAAAAATAGATTAAAGGATGCCTTTTAAGAGAGCATATAAACATTGTTAATAAGGAGATTATTTTGAAAAAGAAATTGTTTGGCCTCTTCATGACAGCTAGCCTGGCTTTAACCCCTAGTTTGTCATCCGCTGACCAACTGGTAGATATTGCACAAAAAGCAGGTTACAAGGAAGCCACTGAGGCCTACAGACCTAAGTCATCACTATTGATTGATGCTAATACTGGTGATGTTCTTTGGCAGGATAACATTGATGAAGTGCGTGACCCTGCTTCCATGAGTAAGGCTATGTCTCTCTACTTGGTTTTTGATGCTTTGTCAAAGGGAGAAATCAAAGAAGATACCGTGATTACAGCCAAACCAACCGATGAGGCTATTGCTAATATCTACGAAATTTCAAACAACAAGATTGTTTCTGGAGTTAAATACACGGTTTCGGAACTTATCACTATGACGGCTGTTCCTTCTTCAAATGCAGCGACAGTCATGCTTGCCAACTATCTTAGTGATAATGATCCAGACAAGTGGATTGATCGCATGAACGAGAAGTCCAAAGAGCTCGGCATGACAAATACCAAATGGTACAATGCCTCTGGAGCGGGGGCAGCATCCTACAAAGGCTACTACACGCCCAAACGTTATGATAATAACCACTCTAACCAGACGACAGCCCGTGATTTATCCATCATGGCCTATAACCTTATCAAACATCATCCTAACATCCTTAAATACACCAGCCAACAGACAGTAACTGTCAAAAAAGGAACACCATATGAAGAAACCTTTGAAAATTACAACTACTCCTTGCCTGGTGCTGATTATGGCCTCAAAGGAGTCGATGGCTTAAAAACAGGCTCAAGTCCTCGTGGAGACTACAACTACATTTCCACATGTAAGCGTGGTAATCAGCGTGTCATTTCAGTTATCTTAGGCGTTGGAAACTGGGAAGATGAAAGTAGTGAAAAAATCCGTCATGCTTTCGGTAACTCCCTCATTGAGAAAATGTTTAAAGACTATTCCTACAAAAAAGTCCTAAGCAAGGGCAAACAAAAGATTGATGGCCATAAATACGATGTCCAAAAAGATGTCTATGCCACAGTGAAAAAAGGACAAGAGCCTAAGATTAGTGTTAAAGATGATTATGTCGTTATCGATAATGGTTTGAAAACAGTGTCACCTAAGATTAAAGCAAGTACTGTCAAGGCGACTAAAACTGGCTTCTTCCTCTTTTCAAACGGTCAGAAGGACAAACAAACAAGCAATAAGCATAACTTTATGGAACACTTTGCCCTGTTCTGCTTCCTCCTGTTACCAATTTACGTTATCTACCTGATTTTCAACAATGAAAAGAAGCGTCGTCAAAAACTCAACAAACGTCGTCAAGCTCGACAAATGAATAACTAAGAAAAACGTGCCCAGAAAAGCACGTTTTTTAGTTGTCTCCAAGAAATATTTTGAGATTGGTCATATCATTACGCATTTGTTCCAACCCTTCTTGATAAATAGCTTCAAACTTTTCTGGGTCCTTTTCCAATCGACCAACTTCAAGTGCTTGCTCTGGACGAATGGCATAAAGATTGCCAGTTTTTTCTAAATTCTCAATCTTTTCAATACTCTTATTGTAGTGGATATGGCGATTTGAAGCCACTTGGACAAATTTAGGATACTTGCGGTAAAAGAGCTTGTAGATGCGCTTACTCGTTTTAGATGGCTGTTTACGGTAGCCCTTAGGACGCGTCAAAACTACTATAAGTTTGTCAAAGCCCAGATTTTCCATAAAATCAATAGGGAGACTATCAGACAGACCACCATCCATGTAGCGTTTGCCCTTGTACTCGACTATTTCAGAAACCAGAGGTAGGGCAGAACTTGCACGAAGGGCTTCCATCTGCTCAAAGACATGGTCAATCTTGATGTAGTCTGGTTTTCCAGTCTCAATATCTGTAGTAACCACATAGAAGGGAACACCTGACTCAGCAAAAGCTTCCTGATCAAAAACATCTAACTCCATAGGAACCTTATAATAGGAAAACTCCTTATTAACGAAGTTACCGGTTGTCAGCCATGACCAGAAACTTATGTAATGACGGTCTCCCATGAATCGCTTGTTATAACGAAGAGCTCTTTTGGGTTGGTTAGAGAGATAATTGACACCAAAAAGTGCTCCAGCTGATACCGAAACAACACCATCCACCTTAATACCAGCTTCTAAAAAGGCGTCTAAAACACCAGCTGTGTATAAGCCACGCATACCACCGCCTTCAAGGACTAAACCTACCTTCATTCTAAAATCTCCTTTATAATTGGTTCTGCTATGACCTGATAAGCTTGTGGACTCAAGTGCAAACCATCAGTTGTGTAGTTGGTATTTAACTGTCCTTGAACATCTGTAAGGTAATCATAAAGATCGACATAGGTCACACCGGGGAGAACAGCTAATTGTTGATTAAGTTCACGTACAGTCGCATTGTTTCGAATCTTAACCTTAGAACTATGCTCTGGTCTTTCACTGACTGGTAGGACACTCAGTAAGTAAATTTCTGTAAATAGAGATTCTTGTCGAACCGCCATAACAATATCAGAAATACGATTGACAATATCCTGAATGGGATAAGCTCGTCCAATATCGTTAATACCAATCAAGAGCACCATTTTACTTGGTTCTAAATCTAAGACCTGCTCTTTAAGATGTTCTAAAAGCCAAACCGAGTCTGTTCCTGCAATCCCACGGTTAACCAGGGGAAACTCTCTACCCAAATATTTTTTCAATGCAAAAAACTCCGTGATGGAGTCCCCTGCAAAAACAATTTGTCCTTTGTCTAACTTTTGATTTTCACTTACAAATTTAGCTAAACGTTCTTTTTGATAGGCCACAAGCTCAGGCCTAGTTGTTTCAATCATACTTCATCCTTTTTTCTTAAATATTATACGCACTACCGTGATTAAAGCTAGAAAAGTTCCAAGTCCAAGAAATAGCCAGGCAAGATTTTCAAAACCTGATTTATTGGCCAAAAGTGCACCGGAAAGTAGAAATCCCAATGTCAGCAAGGCTAAAACCAGATTATTTAAAACTTTCTCAAAGACTTTAATTCGACCTGAAAAGTTAATAAAATCATGGTTTACCACAATTCGTCCGTTTAAAATCTGCTCCAAGAGCTGATGCAGACGACGTGGAATATTTTTTCCATTGCGAAGCAAGTAAAAGAGTTCAATCAAGATAGTCTCTTTATTCAAGGTCTGCTTAAGCATGTCAGGTCCCATATTTTCTAGGAAATAATCCTTGGCCAGGGTCATTAAATCCATATTTGGGGCTAATTCTCGAAAAATACCTTCAATTTGAAGCGAAGATTTCTCCAAAATAGTAATTTGAGAAGAGGCTTTAAGATGATTCTTCTGGAAAATAGCCAGTAAATCCTCTAGCAAATCTGTCATGGACAGACTTCCCAAATCAACACCAGAATAACGACCCAGCATCTGCTCCACATCCTGACTCAGAACAGCACGATTTAGACCATTATCATACTGGGTAACTGACAAAATAGCCTTAGTCATGCCGTCAACATCCTGAGCAGTAAAACTATATAAGATGTCATTTAAGGACGCACGCATCCCCGCTTCCAACTCACCCATAATTCCAAAGTCAATGAAACAAATCTTGCCATCACGTACCAACAGATTTCCAGGATGAGGATCACCATGAAAATAGCCGTCTTTGAAAACCTGCTTGATAAATGACAGCATGAGTTTCTTGCCCACGTCTTCCAGGTCATAACCAGCCTCTAGCAATTGGCTATAGTCATTAAGGGGAATCCCATCGATGTACTCTTCGACTATTAGGTGTGGCGTCGTAAAGGAATCATAGACCTCCGGGACACCTAGACAAGCAACAGCCCTGTTATTTGCCTTAAAACGCTTCATGGCCTCTGCTTCATTTCTGAAATCAAGTTCCTTAATTAGAGTTTCTCGCAGATTTTCTAAAACCTCCTGAACATCAACCATAGGTATAAAATGCTTTGGAATATGGCGTGCAAGCTTAATAAGAAGCTGAATATCTTCCTTAACGACCTCATCAATACCTGGTCTCTGAATTTTTATAATCACTTCCTGACCAGACAACAATCTAGCCCTATGGGTTTGAGCTACAGAACCAGAAGCCAAGGGCTCTTCCGAGAAACCAAGGAAACTGTCAAAAAGCCCATTTGGTAATTCTCTCTTAATGGCAGTCATGACTTTCTCTTTATTCAAGGGAGGAACTGAGCTCTGGAGTTTTGATAATTCTCTGATATAGGCCTCTGGCAAAAGGTCAGAGCGCGTGGATAGGATTTGACCAATTTTAACAAAACTAGGTCCCAATTGCTCAAAGGCTTGGCGTAACTTGACAGGTGTTGTCTGTTGATCTTGTGGAAGGTGTTTTTCACGATAAGAAAGGAGACCAACTGACGAGAAAACCTTCAACACCTGTCTCAATCGTTTACTTGCCATTTTAGTCTCCTTACATTTTATTTATTTTGACTGAGCAAAGCGTCAAGTTTTTCTTCAAGACGTTTCACGTCATCCTTAGTCGCATACTCAACTGAAGATTTCTTAGAATCAAGTTTATTCAAAAATTCTTGAGCTTCTTCCTTACTTTGACGTTTGAGCTCTTGTTCCAGTTCCTTACCTTCTTCAACAGTCAAGCGCCCCTTTTCAACCAACTCTTTGACAAAACTATCAGCTTTATCTACTGTCATAGCAGTCAATCCGATTCCAGCTAAGAGAACTTTTTTCAAATCATTCATTATCATTACCTCCATCTAGGTAGGAAAAGCAAAGAAATAGACTAGCTACTTCTTCAGAAAATATAAGAACGTTTTCATGCTTTTATTCTACCACTTTTTCAGAAAATGTGTTAAATAACGCAAATCACATTCTGTAGTATTTCAATACTCTTTATACGAATATATACATGGAAATGCTTATCTATCAAGGTTGTACTAAAATACTAAACAATAATCTCACGCTTTTGCTGAGATTATTAACAAGTTTCTATTTGTAAAGGGCTTCACCATTACTTTCGATAACAGACTTATACCAAGCAAATGATTTTTTCTTATAACGAGCCAAGCTCCCACTACCATCATCATTACGATCAACGTAGATGAAACCATAGCGTTTACTGAGTTCAGCCGTTGAAGCTGATACCAAATCAATTGGTCCCCAAGTCGTATAGCCCCAAAGCTCCACACCATCTTGAAGAGCTTCACCGACTTGAATCAAGTGTTTTTGAAGGTAATCAATACGATAATCATCTTCAACTGTTGGACCATCAGGACCGTCAACAAGGACATCTTTGGCACCTAAACCATTTTCAACAATAAACAATGGCAACTGATAACGATCATAAAAGTCATTTAAAACTAGACGAAGACCGATTGGATCGATTGCCCAACCCCATTCCGATTTCTCAAGGTAGGGATTCTCAACACCACCCATAATATTTCCTTTACCAGTCTTATAGTCTTCAGGATTGTGGGCGGTTGCCACAGACATGTAATAAGAGAATGAAATAAAATCAACGGTATTCTTCAAGATTTCTTCATCATCAGGAGAGAATTGTATTTCAATACCATTCTCTTTAAAAAAGCGTTTAATATAGTTTGGATATTTCCCACGTGCATGGATATCTGAGAAGAGATAGTTTTGATTTTCAAACTCGTGAATAGCCAACTGATCCAAAGGATTAGCTGTCATCCCATAAGCTGGCATGGCAAGAACCATACAACCAATCTTAAAATCAGGGTTGATGTCATGACCAATCTTGGTTGCTGAAGCTGATGCGACTAACTCATGGTGGACTGCCTGATAGAGATCCTGTTTAGAGAGCTCTTCCATAGGTGTTGCAATACCACCTGACATGAATGGTGCATGTAGAACAGAGTTCACCTCATTAAAGGTCAACCAATATTTGACCTTATCTTTATAACGTGTGAAGACGGTGCGAACATAGTTTTCATAAAAACCAATCAATTTACGATTAGTCCATCCATTGTATTCACGCGCCAAGTTTAGAGGTGTTTCATAGTGAGACAAGGTTACAAGTGGTTCAATGCCGTACTTAGCCAACTCATCAAAGACTTTATCATAGAAAGCAAGCCCAGCTTCATTTGGTTCAGCATCGTCACCATTTGGGAAAATACGAGACCATGCAATTGACATACGAAAGACCTTGAAGCCCATCTCTGCAAAAAGTGATATATCCTCTTTATAACGGTGATAGAAATCTATACCTTCTAGCTTTAGATTATCTGGTGTTGGTTGATCTGTAATCAAAGGATTCAAAGACCCAGGTTCAAGTGGAACACCACCCTTTGGCGTCACATCCTGTACAGACAAGCCTTTGCCATCTAAGTTGTAAGCTCCTTCTAACTGGTTGGCAGCTGTTGCACCACCCCAGAGAAATTCTTTTGGAAATGTATAAGTCATCTTTTATCTCCTCGTCATGTTTAATCTACTAATAGTATAACACTTGAAAAACGATTACACTTATACTATCTTATTGAAATCTGATACTATAGTACGAAAAAAACAGACCAAAGTCTGTTTTAATTACTCATCATTTTCAATAATATTTGCTACTTTGGCTTCTTCTCGCATAACTACATTATCTTTAACAATCTGATAAAGGGTCGCGGCTACTGGCACAGAAACCAACATACCCAAGATACCACCCAAGGCAGATCCGATGGTGATAGCGAAGATAACCCAAATACCAGGAAGTCCGGTTGATCCACCAACCACATAAGGATAGATGAGATTTCCCTCAAACTGTTGCAAAATAACCACATAGAGAACAAATAAAAGTGCCAAGGTCACAGAGTGCGTCATAATTAAGATGGTACCAATCGTCACACCAATATAGGCCCCTACAACTGGAATCATAGCTGAAAAACCAATCAAGATTGATATAGTCGCGGCATATGGAAAATTAAAGATGAGCATCCCAATATAACATAAAGTTCCCAAGATACAAGCCTCAATCGACTGATAGACAAAGAAATTGCGGAAGCGATTATTGAGAATAGCAACTACATAGTGGAAAGTCTTACCATAACGTCCTAAATAGACGTCTACTAAACGATTAACCTGATTACCTAGTTTCTCCTTTCCAGCTAAAACATAACAAGAAAAGACAACACTGATAAAGAGATTAATCAAGGTTGATGGTAGACTCGTCAACGAAGTCAAGAAGCTGGTTAAACCATTCATGATTTGTTGAAGCAACTGGGCACTGTAGCTATTGATTAGCTCTCTAACCTGTGTCACACCACCCAGGTCTTGAATGATTTTCTGTAAGGATTTGTTTTTAAGCAACCAATTAATCAAGTTATTTATAGCTGAACGGTCTTGACTAATCAAGGTGTTGATACTGTCAATCAAATCAGGAAGGACAGTGAAGACGACCCAAGTAAAGACCAAACCAATGGTTGCCAATGCCGAGAGCAAAGCAATGGGACGCTTGATCTTAGCGATAAAACCAAATGGAATAAACTTGACCAGTAGCTTCTCATAAAAAGACATTAGGATATTGACCACAAAGGCAATTCCCGCTCCAACTAAGAAGGGCTGACTGGCAACAAATATCGTGTTACAAATCGAAACAACTGTTTCCCAATAGGTATATATCAAGAAACAGCTGAAAAACAGTACAGCCATCCAAATGAACTGATTTTTTGTAAACTTCATAGGCACTCCAAAATTTAAAATACCCTTCCATTATACACTAAGAAAGGGTTTCTTACTATCTTTGATTATAGAAATCCGCTAAAATTCCACCGTCTCTTGATCAGCTATTGGATCTATCAGCTTGACAAAGTGGAAGCTAGATCCATCGTAATCAAAAACTAAGATGGCACAATTGCCTGGACACGACTCAAACGCCCGCTCCGGCTCAACAGCATGAAGAAAAGTCATCAAGGCTCCAGCGTGACTAACAGCTAAAATAGATTGGTCAGGATGCTTATCTACTATCTCCTTAGCACTCGCAACCACACGCGTAACAAACTGATCTTGACTTTCCCCACCAAACTGGGCATAGTGGTCACCAAAATGCCCCACTATAGATGTCTTGGGATGAAGATACTCTGGCTGACCTTCAAAAATACCAAAATGCATTTCTTTAAGCCCCTTGATACGATGATAATCAGTACGCCCAGTCGCCAATTCAATGGTATCAGAAGCTCTTTCGGTTGTCGTGCAATAATACTGATCAAAAGTCATATCATGTTTTTCAAAATAAGCACGGACCTGACGAGCTTGGTCCCGACCTTTCTCAGTCAAAGGAGAATCACACCAACCTTGAATCCGATTAAGTGTGTTAAAAAGTGTCTGTCCATGTCGCATTAAATAGAGCCGTGTCATTCTTCGCCTCCATAGATATACTCTTCTTCTACAGGATTATATACTGAAACCAGTTCAAATTGCCCTTGATCATAAGTAAAATGTAAGATGCAACAATTTTTAAGACCACGAATATCTGGGACAGGATCTAAAACACGTCTAAAGAACTGTGCTATGGCAGCACCATGACTAACAATCAAAGACTTAGATCCCTCAGCCACACTCTCCATAATAGCCCTTACAGTTAACTCCATACGATCTTTAACTTGAGTAGCACTCTCACCACCAAATTGAACAAAATATTCCCCATAGCCTTGACCATCCGGTAAGAGTTTAGGATTAAGGTACTCTGGCTGTCCCTCGAAGGCACCAAAATCTTGTTCCTTAAGCCCTTTAAACCTTTCATAATCTGTTCTTCCAGTCACGATTTCTAGGGTATCACTAGCTCTCTCAGAGGTTGAAGTAAAGACCTGATCAAAAATCGGCTCCTGCTTGGCTAGATACTGACCAGCCTTCCTAGCCTGTTCAATCCCAAGTTCCGTCAAGGGAGCATCGCAGACCCCTTGAATCCTATGTTGAGCGTTAAATCGCGTTTGCCCATGTCTCATTAAATAAAATTCTTTCATAATGTTACCTCTAAACCAGAAATCGGATCAATCACCTGAAGAAGCTCCAATTGACCTTGGTTATAATCATAAACACAAACATTACAATTTCCAAAGCCCACTCCTTCAGGAAAAGCCAAGTCCATGAAAATGATTAGTCCCCATAAAGCTGCCCCATGACTGACAAATAGGAGATTCTCATCACCATCTTTAGTGTGTGCTTCTGCTTTCTCTAAGACAGTCTTTAAGACCCTCTGACCAACCTCGCGAATATCTTCACCACCGTATGGGACCAAGAGATCTTCAAAGGATCGTGAACCTGGTCGATGTTTGGGGAGGAGGTGCTCTGGTTGAGCTTCAAAAGACCCAAAGTTCATTTCTTTAATTCCCTTGAGCTGGGTTACCGAATAGTCAGGCGCCACAATCTTTGCCGTATCAGTAGTTCTTTCTTGCGTAGAGGAGTAGACAGCATCAAAAGAAATCCCTTTCTTCGCAAAGTACTGCTTGGCTTGTTCTGCCTGCCAAATCCCATTTTCAGTCAAGGGCGAGTCACACCAGCCCTGAACACGCTTTTGTGTATTAAATAGTGTCTCACCATGTCGCATTAAATATAACTTCATTACTCTACTACACTTTCATTAAACCAATCCTAAATAATCTTCTAAGACAGTCAAGACTCCTTGGTCTTTGTGGTGGGGAGCAATCTGATCGGCCACTTGCAAAATAGCTGGACTGGCATTTTCCATAGCATAAGAGCGGCCAGCCATTTGCAAGAGCTCAAGATCATTATCTCCATCACCAAAAGCCATGACATTGGACTCAGATAAGCCCCAATGGTTAAGAAGCTGCTTAAGTCCCCAAGCCTTGTGAATACCTTTTTGAATGAAATCAATGGCACCAAAACCACTGGGAACAGCAACTAGATTGCCATCAAAATCACGATTAAAAGCCTTTGAAACACGATTAGCCTCTTCAGGACTCAGCAACATGGTAATCTTGATGAAATCATCATCTAACTCCTCCAGCCCATTCAAACGTTGAATCGATGCTTCCATGGCGGCTTGCTCTTCTTCTGTTATCATCTCAGCAAAATTAACCCTAGACCCTTTTAACATATAGTAGCTTTGAGCACCATTAAATATAGTTGGCCTATCTAACAAATCATAATTGAAATAGCTTAGCAGGTTTTCAACATCATTTGATGCCATAAACTCCTGACACAGAAGCTTACCATAGCTAACCACCTGACCTCCATTTTCAGCTACAAAATGCAGACGGTCAAAAGTCTCCTCAAACATGGGTTTAAGTCGACTCATACTATTACCTGATGCAACGACAAAGTGCATATCACGCGCAGCCATGACATCTAAAATCTGACGAAAGCGCTCCTTGTCATAGCTTCCTTCATCATCTAAAAATGTTCCATCCATATCTGTTGCAATCACCTTAATGGTCATAAAGCACCTCCTTGACTAACTTATCCCTATTATAACCCTTTTAGAAAACGCTTACCAGTACCATACTAGGAAAAACTGATACTATTCTTGGATATTTAATGATCTTAGGATTGTTTTGTAAGCCCAGATTGTTTATAATGATTGTATGAAATTGAAGAATATTTTAAGAATACTATTTTCTCTTCTAATGATAGGTGCCATCGTTGGTGGACTGCTCTACCTCACCATCTACTTTAGCAACCGAGATATTAAGAAACTCTCCATGCCATCAAATAAGGATGGATTAAGCTTTACTATAAAGAATAAAGAGCTCCTCGACCAATCTGTCCTACTTGAAAAAGGCAGTATTAAAAATGTAGACATGCAAATTTTATCTTTCAAAAAGGACGGAAAATATGTCCTACAAAAAGGAAAAACCAAAGATAATAATCCTGAACTTACAGAGCAAAGTATTAGGCACGAAGCTAAGCGGCGAGATGCTCTTGCTCTGATTAACTCAGGTTTTTGGTCTTATGAGGGTCTAGATCGCCCTTTCGCTCAAAAAGAAATCGAACTTGGCAAAACAGGCCTTCTATATGGAGATGATCAAAATAATATCACTGCCGGAACCTACCCAAATATAGACACAGCTAAAATGTTTACCCACATGGGAAGTAACGGTTGGGATACAGGTGCCTTCGGAATTATCATTAAGGATAAAAAGCTAGATAAAACTTGGGAAAAAGGTGATCCTGACCAACCAAATGCTCGTTCTATTTACGTCGAGACCTATGATGGTATTATCCGTATTGTCCAAACCTACGGCCACACTTCTCTCAATAAAGGATTAAATCACGAAGATATTTATAATCTTTTAAAAAATGTAGGCTACTCAAATATTCGCTTAGCTTTCTTACTTGATGGTGGTGGAACGACTCGCATGTACACCCGATCTGACAATGGTAAGGAAAAAGTTGCTGGAGCATTTGTTGATGACAGAACCTATATTGAGTACCTCTATCTCGCCAAGCGTGACAGCAATGCTACTGATCCAAATATATGGCGTGATCAAAAGCTGGTAAAAGCAGGAAAATCCAAGTCAATCACTTACGGCGACTATATTAAATCAATCTTTTCAAATGGAACAGTTCCAGGAACCCAATACCAATTTGAAATCTCTAAATAATACAAAAAATCCTCACAACATGAGGATTTTCTTATTTCAAATTGTTTAATGCTGTAATCAGATAGTGACCATCACGGATGCCTTTACCAACACACTTAGCATTTTCAACCAAGTCTTGGTAATCAGTATCTGAAAGATTGTCGATTGTCGCCTTCAAATCATGAAGCGACTCTACTGCAATCCCACAGCCGTTCTCAAGAACAAAGTGAGACAAGGCAGACTGTTTCCAAACCACAAGCGGAAAACCTGAGGCCAAGTATAGTGACGCCTTGTGAGAGTTGTTATAGCGTAGATACTCACCAAATACACCACTACATGTCTCAGCGCTATCACCATCCCAGACAAGCCCAAAACCACCCTCAAGAACTGATGGTAGCTCGTCAGGTAGGAAAGACCCAAAGTAAGTCTCATTCGTAAGAGCTCTGCTCTCGTCAAAGCCAACACCATAAAGGTTGTAAGCAGGTTCTTCAGGAAGTGAGTAAAGATAGCCAGCTTTTTCTTGTGCCAAGTTACCAGCCACAATAATTGGCTGAGTTTTAGTAAGACCTGTCTTCTCTTGGAAATTTGGAATCAAATAGTCGAAAATGCCAAGGCTAATAATCTTATCTGCATCGACCCCTTTATCCACCAAAACAGATTTCATAATTGGATTGTGGGCAATAATGCCATCAGCTACACCTAAAAGACCTGACTCCTGGATTTTCATTCGAACTCTCTGTTTTAATGGAGCAGATTGACTATTCATAAAACGAAGGGCATCCAAATCATGGATGATAAACTGAATTTTCACACCTCTTTTTCTTGCTTTTTTAACAAGTAAAGTAGTGAAAAAACTATGATGAAGCATTGGAAATTGAATTAGAAGTTCATCCCCTTTATTCAAACGATTTAAAGAGTGGCTGAATGATTTAGCCTTATGTATTTGAGCCTTTATTATACTCATATTGTACCAATTATCAACCGAAAAAACCAAGGCCTGATACCCTTCTCTCTTTACAATTTCTTCAACATCATTCCGTGCCTTATTACCCGCATTTTTAACATTGTTATCGTGTAAAAATTCTTCTTTTAAATAGTATTTCATCTCTTATTTCTCATTTTTCAAAAGCTGATTTCTCAGGATAGCGCTCTTTCAAGATTTCCTTAAAACGAATGATATTCTCCTCTTTAAAGTCAACATCGTCATTCACACAAAGTAGCTTTTTATGTTTATCTTTAAAGATACTCTCTAACCTATCAACTTGATTTACACCTATCGACTCTCCAAAATTCTTTGATACAGGATAAAACTGATTACTTTCAATTTGCCAATGCTGACAGATGTATTGATTAACATCCACTCCATAGTCTCTAATTTTATTTCGTGACGTTTTATCTAACGTTTCTGCTTCAATTTCCCATAAATGCGCCAAGGTACTCTTTTTCATAGGAACAGGTAAATGCTGGTTCACATAGCCTGTTGGCCCCCATGGCAAAAGTAGCAAGTTTTTAATAACTAAATGCCCATAGCGGTAGTTAAAAAATTTCCAGGGCGAAGACTTTAGGGCCTTCTTATTAGGAAAATGGCGATAGATTAACTCAACATTATTGTGATAAGTATTCGTAAAAGGTGACCAAGGAACCAAAGCATCATATACAGCTAAAAGCTTGGGTTGTCCATTCTTATAAAAATCTGAAGGCTGACTGTCTCTGATTAAGTACATATCATCATTGAAATACAAATAATTCTCCGACAATCCTTCAATCCGATGGAAGTTAAGCTCAATAGCAGCAGAATTATAGGTAGGCAGATACTCTTCTGGAATGAATTCCTTATGAGTAATCCATCTGAGTTTCGGATGCTCTAAATTCAACCAGTCAGGCTTTTGCCCATTGGTAATTAAATAAACATTATTCACCCAAGGGGCATGTTTTTCAATCATTCGAAACCAGTAATTAAAAATACCATAATCACGGTAACGTTGCTCTCCATCAATTTCTTCGTCTAAATAAGCAACTTGACCAGTCACAGCTTGTTTCTCACGGATAAACTTTGGATCACTACCATCGACCCAGAGAACAACGATATCAATTTTTTCTTGTGTCATGTAGTAAATTCTTTCTCAACGACTTCTAGAGCACGCTCAATGACCACATGCATGTCGTAGTATTTATAGTCTGCCAAACGTCCACAGAAGATAACATTGTCATTTTTCTCAGCTTCTTCTTGGTACTTGGCAAACATAATATTGTTCTTTTCATCATTGATTGGGTAGTATGGTTCGTCTCCACGTTTCCAATCAGCTGGGTATTCACGTGTGATGACAGTCTTTGGTTGGGTTCCATACTCAAAGTGCTTATGCTCAATGATACGAGTATAAGGAATCTTACGCTCTGTGTAGTTGACTACAGCATTACCTTGATGATTTTCCTCATCCAAGATTTCGTGTTCAAAACGCAAGCTGCGGTACTCCAACTCCCCATGCTTGTAGTCAAAGTACTGGTCAATCATCCCTGTAAAGACCACTTTTTTCGCTGAAGCTTCAAGCTCTTCACGATTAGCAAAGAAATCAACACCAAGTTCCACTTCCACATCGCCAAGCATGTTTTCAATAATGACATTGTAACCACCGATTGGAATACCTTGGTAACGGTCATTAAAGTAGTTGTTATCAAAGGTCAAGCGGACTGGAAGACGTTTGATGATAAATGGTGGAAGGTCTGTTGCAGAACGTCCCCATTGTTTTTCCGTATATCCTTTGATCAACTTTTCATAGATATCTGGACCAATCAACTTGATTGCTTGTTCTTCAAGGTTTTTAGGCTCAACATCTTTCATATCAGCCGTTTGCTCAGCAATCTTGTCCTTAACTTCTTGTGGAGTCTTGGTCCCCCACATAGCGTAGAAGGTATTCATGTTGAATGGAAGATTGTAGAGGCTTCCCTTGTAGTTAGCCACCGGTGAGTTGATATAGTTGTTAAACTCAGCGAATTGGTTGACATAGTCCCATACTTTTTTATTGGACGTATGGAAAATGTGGGCACCATACTTGTGAACATTGATACCTTCAACCTCCTCACAGTAGATGTTCCCACCGATGTGATCACGCTTGTCAATCACTTTTACCTTTTTACCACGTTTTGTAGCTTCATGTGCGAAAATGGCTCCAGACAAACCAGCACCAACGATAAGATAATCGTACATATTCTTCTCCTTAGTTTTTCATTAACTGTTGCTTCAAGTCTTTTATATCAACGACACGCAAGACAAAAATTAAAATGACATAAATAATAGCTCCCACAAAGCCATCTACTGCTACATTTGCCATAGGTTTAAATTGGACAAACATCTTAAAGACAAAGAGCCCAAGATACATGACAACTGATGCTAAAATGATTTTAGACATAGCTGGAAGGATAGACACATTTTTCATGAATACCCTTGAAAATTTCAGTTGGATGCCCCATACCAAAGCCTCTGTTAAAACTGAAACAATAGAGGCTCCGACAAAACCAAATGGGGGAATTAACAAGAGATTAAGTCCCACACTAACAACTGCCGGAATAGTCGTAGAGAGCATAAACTCACGATGTTTATTATGTGGAATCAAAATCTGAATCCCCATAATATTTGTCCATCCAATGAAGAACATCCTAAAGACCATGATGGCAATAGCAAGATAAGCCTCTTGGAAATCTTTCCCTAGGAAGAAACTCACAAAGTCCTTATTGACAATCAATAAACCTGCTATAATCGGGAAAATTACCAGATTATAAATCAAGAAAGAAAGTTCATGCATCTTGTTAACAGCCTTATAATCACCGCTAGATAGGAGACCAGATACCCTAGGAAGCATAACACTTCCTAAAGAAGTCACTAGAGTTAAAAGGATATTGATAATCTTCAATGCTTGATCATAAATACCGACATCATTGGTAGATGACAAGGCACCTAGCATCGTACGATCCAAAGTCACGTATAATGAAATGGCAACCTGCGGAAGAAAAAGCAAGATAACAGGCTTGAGATGTATCCTAGCGTAAGACAAATCAAATTGAGGATCACCAATATAAGATCTGGCTGGTAACCACATACTCAATTGACCAAGCAATTCGAAGAAGGTTAGTAGAAAAACATAGAGATACAAATCACCAGGTGTTTTCACAAACAGGAAGATGGAAAAAACACCTAAGACCTTCACCGTTGTATTCCTTGCGGTAATACGACGAAAATCCTCCAAGCCTTGGAATAACCAAGAAATATCCATCCCTTTCGATATCAAGCTTAATCCTAAGATATAAGCCACCATATTTTGCATACCAGGAAAGAACAAACACAATGATGTATACAAGGCAAGGGACAAAATAGTCGCTATCAATTGAAGAGTATAAATACCCCAGAAATTTTTTCTGATATCTTGGCGATGCCCTGAAATTTCTTTAGTACCATAATTGGCAACACCTAAAGTCGCCAAAAGAATAAAGTAGGTCACAATAGAGTTAAAGTAACCATAAGTACCTAAATCCTTTGAACTGAAAATCCTAGTAACATAAGGTGTCGTAATAATCGGTAAAACAATGACCAGTAATTGATAGGAAAGATTGTAGGCGTAATTTTTTAAAACTTTCATTTATTATTATCTCTACTTAATTTCATTAATCTTTTATTTCCTTAACAGAAGCAAGACTTGCAAATAATGTAAACATAAAGATATTATATCCTGGTCTAATCCAAAATGCCTCAATCATACAATTGATTGTTATTAGAGAAAGCAAGATAAGAAGTAGTATTTTACCTTCTTTATAAACTTTCATTGATGCCATAACATATACTAAAACCAATAATACTACAGGGACTATCCCATAGTAGAACAACATTTGGATATAAGAGGAGTCCACGTAATTATAACTAAATACTGACTCAGTAGTACCACCGTAACCAATAAACTTTACATTATTTGTTCCAAACAGATGTAACCTGTAAGTATCTAGTGCATTTCTACCTAAAAACAACCTCATACTAAATATATTATTTAACTTAACAAAAAATGGAGAAGAGTAAGTGAAATGAGAGGATAAATAATACATCAATGATGAGCAAATAATTGCAGAATAGGACAACAAGTAATATACTTTAAATTTCTTCTCTTTATTAAAGTACATCACTAAGAAAATGATAACGGCGATAAGGATAGACAATGAATTTAATCTAGCATCACAAAACTTAATAATGAAAATAGATAAGGCTATTCCTACAGTTACTCTCAAGAAAATAAATTTTTCTCTTAGTAAGTATCCCCATGCTATGAATAAATAGAAACAATGAGAAGCAAAGTCAGTAGGGTAAATAAAACCGAATGAATTCCTAATAACCAAACCAGAAGAACGAACTTGTGCAAATTGCAAATTTGGTAAAACTCCAATTATTGATAAAAGGAATACTCCTAGTACAATTGAACCAGCAATAACTACATACGTTTTTAAAATAACATCGATATCAACATCATAAAGAAGTAAAATTAACAATGAATATAGAAGAAAGTTTGTAGCACCAGTATGTAAAAACACACACAAGCTTGTTATAATTAGAAGAACTCCAGAAACAATGAAAGCTATACTAAAATTTTTAATGAAAAAAAATCTCAATAATAACACTAATTCAACACCAATCAAGAAAATAGTCGGTAATTGGGGGAGAGTTTTATTTAGGACGGAAGTCATAACAACATCATGTCCAATAATAACTGACAAAACTATAATAACCAAAAGGTTCTCAAATTTAATTTTTAACATAACACCCTTTTACTGTAATAGGAATAACTAAATTTATTTAAAAGCAATTTTACGTAAAAATGGATTCATTTTCATTTTTTCAATAAATATAACGATCTGAAATTTTTTTCTGGTGAGAAGATCAATGCTCAATCTCCGAAGAAATAAAGAAAAGTTTCTTTCTCTCAACAACTCCTTATAAGATCCAATAATTTGCTCTCCATTATTCAAAAAAATACTTTCAAATGCCTCATTATCAACTAAAGATTGTAATAATTCTATTTTTTTTTGTCTTCTCAACTTTAAATTTGAAATTTGAAAAGCTGCACTGACAACTATTTTAGTCTTAATTTCTTGAATTAGTGTTTCATCTTCAATTTGGAATTGTTTTAGTAATTTTTGCAATTCTTGAAGTTCATCTAATTGAATCTGGATTCTCTTAGGATTAAACCTGGTTAAAGCAGAGCCACTCCTACCCGCAACATAATTGTAGAGTGTTGAATTAATAAAGAAGACAGCATCCAAATGTTTGTAAACTTGAAAATTAAATAATGTATCTTCTCCTATTTGTCGACTAGGAAAATGAATATCATACTTTAAGATAAATGCCTTATTATATATTCTTGACCAAACATTGTACATCATATCGGTTTTAAATAACCCTATAAATTCATTCCTAAACTCATTCTTTTTCAGAAGACCGATATGTTTATAGCTATGCTTGCGACAAGACAAAGTAGTATTATTTTTTTCTTTAATCTCATTGTAACCAAAACAAAGAACATCCCATTTTTTATTAAGATGATGTGATATCTCCTCAAAGAAGTTTTCTGACATAAAGTCATCTGGATCCATAAAATATAAATATTTACCCCTTGAAAGTGAAATACCCAAATTTCTTGCTTCAGCTACACCTCGATTTTCAATATGTCTTACCAGAACATTTGAAAAATGTTTTTGATATTCATCACAAATCTCACCACTTTGATCACTCGATTCATCATCGATTAATAGAATCTCATACCTAATTTGTGATGATTGAAAAAGTATGGAATCTAAGGCTCTTCTTAAATAGCCTTCAACGTTAAATACCGGTACAATAATACTCAATTCTATATTATCCATTAACTCTTCATCCTTAATTTATGACGAATAAAACCTAATGTCCATTTTTCTTTTTTAAATTTCTTTAATATTGTGGATTTAACATATGCCCAATAGAATTTATTTCTTGTTACTTCTAAAAGCTCTTCCTTAGAAATTTTCTCTCCAATAACTAATTGATTTGGTATAACATAAAATGAATCTACTAGTCTAAACTCAGGACACTTAATCACTCTTTTTTGGAAATGTACATATAGAGGACGATTAATCTCTATATTACCATCGATTAAATTTATTGATTCCAAGCCATTTTCCTCTGACCAAAAATAATAACGTTTAGGTTCATTTTCACCATATTCTCGAAATGAGAAATGACTAATATCGATATCATCAAAAAACTTATCTTGTAGTTGTTTGAAATGACATTTTTCAAAAATCTTTTGGATACCGTTTGCCTCATCAAAAATAAAACTTTGCTCATTAGTGAAGACATTTTGATAATCCAATCGATAGTTTGAACCTTGGCCAGACATAAATATATAGTTAATCTCTTGTGAATTTTTAAATATTTGGAGGTGACCAAAAAGACCATATCGAGCATAATCATTCTCAAAAAAGCTATGCTTTTCCAGAAATTGATAAATATCACCAAGTAAGACATCTGTATCACAAAATCCCCAGTAATCATACTCTTTTAATTCTTTTTCAAAAATAAGCCCGTAAGCAACCCTATAGTCACATAATTTGTAAGGTGTTTTGAGAGAAATTTTAAAATCAAACTTAGACTGGACTTTTTCTCTTAACTCATCAAAAGAAAGAGTTACAAATTCTATATTTTTAGCATTTAAAATTTCAAATTGCTCAACCTTTTGATCCGTATAAATTAAGAAATCAATCTTTTGATTACGTTTGGCAGTCAACAAAAAATAAGGGAAAAACTTTGGAAGTTTTCCGAAATATGGAATAATTAGTCTTATCTTTTTCATTTAGTTAAATCCTCCCCACCCTTATTCAACCAAGTAACAGCATTAAAATAGCGGTGGTAAGTTTTTAAATCGATACCCACATGGCCTTGCTTCTCAGCTGATTTAAAGTGGACCAACGAAGGTAGGTCACTATAATTCTTCGAAGAGAAAATCACCTTACTCTTGTATGGAAGCTCTTCAAACTCTTTCATCAACTCATAGGTACAGGCATCATTATCATTGAACTTGAAATACAAATTATCCCAATGCATTCTCTTTAAACGGCGATTCCATTTTTGAGTAGCTTCTTCTTCATCTGCATAATGCAAAAAATGAAGTTCAATATCATCAAGAAGTGCAAGTGGATAAGCATTATCAAAGTCTTTGATATATTTTGATTCCTTAACAAATTTCAAGGGGATGTCTCCACTCAAATAGTGTTTTAAATTCTTGAGCATTTTGATGTAATCAGGCGAAAAGACAAACATCCCTACAAATGGTGTTTGATAAGGCAAGCCCAACTCCTGATAAACTTTCCCAGCCCAACAATTATCACTAATGATAGTGAAATTTTTATTCTTGAGCCTTCGTCTAGGAATAAAATTAATAATTGGATAAACGATAGGTTTTAATTTATTTTTTAGTGTTTCGCTGTTCATATTAGTACTTCTTATATAACTCTGAGAAATTACGAATATAACTTTGTAATGAAAAGAGTTCTTTTTGGCGTTTGACAGAAGCCTTGCCAAATTGCTCTCTCTTCTCGGTGTTATCAGCCAATTCTTGAATAGTTTTAGACAACTCTGCAGGCTGATTTGGTGTGGCAAGAAGACCGTTTTCATCTTCCTTAACCATTTCACAGACACCACCATGACGGTAGCCGACTACAGGTTTGCCACAAGCCATTGATTCGAGAACTACAGTTGGTAGAGGATCTGGATTGGTACTTGGCAAGACAAAGATATCAAACATATTATAGAGCTCTGTTGTCTTGCTATAATAATCGATACGTTTGATTTGTCCAGCTACTGGTGAGTCTGATATAACCTTCTCTAGCTCATCAACTCGCCATTCTTCACCTTCAAAAGCACTCCCTGCCAGAAAGGCTACTGCTTTTGGATTAGCTTTTAAGATTGGAGTCACGGCTTCTAAGAAGTCGCCTTGACCTTTCCATGCATTCACTCGACCAACCATTCCGATAACCAAAGCATCCTGTGCAATACCAAACTGGTCACGAACTGCACTAGCATCCATTTCATGATAGACGGTATTATCAACACCATTATATATGACTTGAACTTGGTCATTTTTTACAAAGCGAGACTGCTTGACGTGGTTGGCAACAGCATTTGAAACTGTCACAATCGTATCCGCATAACGCCCCATCAAAAAGTTGATAAAATCAGAGATTGCTTTTGGTTTAACAATAATTTCATGCACATGCCAAATCAAAGGTAATTTCAACTTACGTTTGAGATAAATACCCTCAAGTACTGCAGTCGTATTGTTGTGAATAAGAGTAATGTCATTATCCTTAGCATATTTAGCAATTTGCTTTGAATAACGATTATAAGAGCCAAAATACTCAAGAATTCCCTTAGGATTAAAATATTTACGACGCAAGATTGGATAATCGATAACTTTTACCTTAGCCCCAACCTTTTCCAATGCACTCACTAAGACACCGTTGTTTGGCAAGATGACATGAGCCTCAAAGGCATCTTTATCCAACCCCTTAATAAGCTCCAACAAAACCTTGTCAGCACCATACATTTCGGCACCAGCGTGAAGATATAAAATTTTCTGCATTTCTATCCTTTAAATACTTTCTCGTAGTCTGTAACAATTTTTTCCCAAGTAAAGGCTTCAGCAATACGTTTACTTGATTTTTGATTGAGGTCTTCGATAGCTTGTTTATCCAATTGCTCAGCTTGGTCAATGACACTTGCCAATTGGTCTTTCTTCCAATAGAGAGCACCATCCTCACCGACTTCACGGTTAAAACCAACATCCAATAAGAGATTGAGCTTAGTAGACTCAAGAGCCTCAAGAAGGGATGGATTGGTACCACCTACTTCATGACCATGGAAGTAAGCAAAAGCATTCTCACGAATGTATTTGAGCAATTCTTGGTCATAGACAGTTCCGACAAATTTAACACGAGAATCTTTATCAAAACCAGTTTCCTGACGCAACTTGTCGTAGAACTTGTTTTCTTCAACATTGGTAATGAGAACAAAGTCCTTGTCAGAGTTAGACGCCATAAAGCCACGAATCATAGCCTCATAGTTATTTTCAGGCACAAAGCGTCCTACAACAAGGTAATAATTGTTTTCAATGACACCCTTTTCAAAATACCATGTGCGAACCTTATCATCAACTTTAGTCAATCGAGATTTAGTCGTATCTGTTCCATAGGCAATGTAGGTTGTTTGAGGACGATACTTCGCATAATCCTTTTGAATATATGACTCAATGTTTTTACTATCACAAATCAAGAGATCTGCATGTTTAACCATGAGTTGCTCAGAAATTTTCCAATACTTACGAACTGGAAGACTCCATTTCGCACGAAGCCATTCATGACCGTCTGGGTTAACCATAAGGGTACCACCGATAGCCTTGATTTTCTTTTTAATACCTGAGATAAATGGACCAATTCGGCAAGCCAAAACATAAAAGATTGGTGATTGGTCATTGTTTTCCTTAGCAATTTCAATGGCCTTATTAAGAGCTGCAATGTCATAAGCGATGGCACGTGCAGGCCCGATATTTGGGACGTCGATATTGTAGCATTTAGCACCGTTATGTTCGAAAGTGTCTGCTGTAATACCTGATTTAGCAGAGTTTTCACGCATACAAGCTACATAATACTGAATATCTTTGTCTTGTTGGAACTCTGTTAACTTCTCAACAAAGGTTTCAAATCCCCCATATTTTGCTGGAATTCCCTTAGAACCAACGATATAAACTGTTTTTGTCATTTAATCTCCATCAAAAGAAATGGAGAAAGCTATCACTTTGCTCCATCCTTCATTACTACTACTTTAATTGTCTTTAATAAGATTCTTATATCGCGCCAGATTGTCCAACCGTCCATATAAGCAACGTCTAGTTTGACAACTTCATCAAAATCCGTAATTTTACTTCGACCACTTACTTGCCAAAGACCAGTAATACCTGGTTTAAAGCTGAGGCGACGTTTTTGTTCTGGCGTATACGATTCGTATTCGTCTAATGTTGGAGGGCGTGTTCCAACTAAACTCATATCACCTTTTAGAACATTCCAAAATTGTGGAAGTTCATCAAGACTCGTTTTACGAATAAAATGTCCAATCTTGGTAATCCGTGGATCATTGTCCATCTTAAACATACCACCAGACATCTGATTTTGCGACATCAAATTCTTCTTAATTTCTTCAGCATCTACACGCATCGAACGGAATTTATAAAACTTGAAGATACGTCCATTTTCACCTACGCGATCTTGAGCAAAAATTGCTGGTCCACCATCCCTACGGATAAGAGGGTAAAGAAAGATTCCGACTAAACCACATAAGAGCAAACCAAATAAGGCCCCACAGATATCGAGAAAACGTTTAGCTACGATATCACCGTAACTATAAAACTGCGTTGAAAATGTAACAACGTTAAAAGGGCCTAACTTTTGGATACGTTTTTTACCTTGACTCATAAATTCTAGTGAATTTAAATTAATGGATACTGGAATTCCCATAAGTTCAAAAGGTGAGGCATAGTCCCAAATTTTGTATTGTTCACTAGGTAGATTAATTAGCACTTGATCAACAACCGAGTGTGTAGCATATTCAACAAGATTTTCAGGTTTCACACTCTTAATAAAAGGATTTGTAAAATAAGGATTATCCAAAACACAGACCGCAGTAATCCTACCATCCATATTGTCTTTCATACGAATCAAAACATTTTCCAGACGTGCTTGATCAGAAATTAAGAGGATATTTTTATTTCCTTTACGGCGTGTATAAATGGATGAGCGGAAGTACTTTAGAAAAGTATTTGTCAGATATAGTAAAGTACATGTGATTAGAGTGACGTATAGAAGGCCTCGTCGTGAAATCGAAAAATCACCATCTGAAAAAAATGATAGAAAGGTTATAACTAGAGCAAATATAACACCATACTTAACAGTTGCAATAAGCTCATCTAGATAGCCCCTATATTTAAGATTTTCATAATAACTACTGATATAGTATGTGACAACATGGACCACACCTAGAATGACCATACTTCCTTTGGTTATCTCAGTGTAAGGTAATTTACTAGCTAACCAGGCTGCAAACACAACCACAACTAACTGTACAACTCCAATTTCAATGCGACGAATTTCTTGTTTTTCTTTCACTCTTAACTCCTAATTAAATATTAATGTATAAGGAGCCGCATTATCTCCATTAATGCTATCCTTTTCTACGACGATGTGCTCTTGACTGACTTCCTTTTTTTCCGTACTCACCATATGATCCATACGAACCATACGAACCGTATGACCCATATTTATCAACTGTCATATCAACTTTATTAAGAACGACACCTAAAAATTGAGAACTACTTTGTTCCAATTGTTCAATAGCTTTGGCTACAAAGCGACGTTTAATTTTTCCAGCTGCTGTAACTAAGAGACTTGCGTCAACCTGATGGGCAATAATAGCAGCATCAATTACCAAACCAATTGGTGGCGTATCGATGATGACGTAATCATAACGACTGCGAGCAACATCCATCAAATGTCTAAAATTATCATTTTGTAAAAGACTTGTTGGATTAGGTGGGACAGGACCAGAGGCAATGACATCCAAACCGGAAACATTAGTTTGACAAATAGTTTCATTTAAATCAGCATTTCCTGAAAGAAAATTTGAAAGACCTTTATAAGGCACATTTGATTTAAAGGTTCCTGACAAAACAGAGTTACGAGTATCTGCATCAATGAAAAGTGTTCGAAGCCCAACACTAGCAAATGAAATCGCTAAGTTAACAGAGGTCGTTGATTTTCCTTCACCAGCTTCAACAGAGGTAATAGAAATCACTTTCATCTGAGCACCAGAAAATTGAATATTTGTGCGAATGGCATTGTAATATTCTTCTGTTTGTTTGGCAAACTGTACTTTAGATTTTACTAACTTTAATAGAGGCATTTCTTCTCCTTAAATTTTATCTGTATCAGGGACAATTCCAAGAAGTGTCATTCCAAGAGTCTCTTCAATATCCTCTGGACGTCGAATGCGATCATCTAAGATTTCGCGACCCAATACACCAACCACTGCAAAGAATCCTCCAAGCACTGCCCCAATAAGTACATTACGTATAATGTTTGGTGAAGATGGTGATTCCGGCAATTTAGCGTCTTCAAGTGTTGTAACATCTTCAACTTTTGTTACTTTCTTGATTTTTTCTGAAGCAACTTCACGTACCTTATTAGCAAGGAGTTGAGCGTCTTGACCTGTTTTAGCATTTACAGAAATCGAAATAAGACGTGTATCAGTAGGAATATTAACCGAAATCATTTTAGCAAGCTCAGCTTCAGTCATCTTCAATTTTTCATCCTTGATAACTTCAGATAAGACATCATTAGATGTAATGATTTCTTTATAGTCTTTTGTCAAAAATGTACCAGCCTGCAAATCTTGAGCTGAAATATTTTTACTATCATTGGTTTGATTAGCCACATAGATCCGTGTAGATGACGTATATGTAGGTTGGATTAGGAAGTAAGTTCCCAAGAAAGCAAAGACAGCTACATAAAAGGCCGTAAAAAGGATGAACACCTTTTTACTCCAAAGTTTATGCAATAGTGCAAGTACATCGATTTCAACACGTTTCGTGTTTTCCTGAGTCATAGTTTCTCCTATATGTATTGATTTTCAAGTAGTGTTTTGGGGTTCTCGATAAAGAGATCACGTGCGCGTCTAGTTCCATAAGTTTTTTTAATAACAGCATATGCATCCTTCATAAATGGTGGTCTTGGACCAAGATTATGCATATCACTAGCAACAATATGAACTAAATTCTTTTCTAAGAAAAAGCGTACACGTTTCTTTCTCACTTTTTCTTTATCGCCAAATAGCTTTGGTTTTAAGACATGAGAGCTATTAACTTGTGTGTAGCAACCCATATTGATAATTTCACGAACTCGATCAGCGTTTTCTTCAAGGGCGTCATAGCGTTCAATGTGAGCAACAATCGGTGTTACCCCTGCTCGTATAACATTACTCAGCCCGTCATGAATTTCCTTCCAAGATGTTCTGGCACTAAACTCAATCAAAGCAAATTGCGTGTTGTGCATACGAGGAATGAGATTCTTTTCAAGTTTATCAATAATGTCTGAGGTGTAATAAAGTTCACCACCATAAAAAAGAGTTAAATCAGGATAAAGTGCTTCTGCTTTTTCTTTAACTTTTGAAAAATTTGCAAAGATTTTATCCTCTGGGGTTTCAAACATCCCCTTACGACGGTGGGAGGTAGAAACAATCGTACGCACACCTTGAGCGTAACTTTCTCCAATGAGTTCCAAACTTTCCTCTAAAGTTTTAGGACCATCATCGACATCAAAAACAATATGTGAATGAACATCAATCACTTATTTTTCCTCCATCATATTTTTGATAGCTTGGGCAGCACTTTCCACACTAGAATCATCTAGCTTCATCATGTAGAGACTAGAATTTGGCATAGCATATGAAGTCAATTGTCCCGTTGAGCCTCTACCTGTCACTGCTTGAGATGTAACTGTAAATTTAGTTCCTGAATCCAGTTGTGTATTAGCCAAGGCATTAATGGTATCCAAAGACATGTTAGTTTGAACAGAATCTTGAAGATTGTTAACAATTGACGTAAAGTTTGATACTGAATGAAGTGAAGCTAATTTGTTAACAATCGCTGAAATAACTTTTTCTTGATTTTTACCACGATCATTATCACCACCATCCAAGCTATAACGCTCACGAACAAAACCAAGTGCTTGTTCTGAGTTCATTTGAATATCTCCAACTGGGAAATCAAACTTCCCATGAAGACTTTTGAAGGCTTGATCATTATGAACGGTCACACCACCAAGTTGGTCAATCAATTTAAGGAATGACGTGAAGTTGATACGTGCATAATAATCAATATTAATACCATAAAGATTTTCCAAAGTTTGCTCTGATGTTTCAACACCATAGATACCTGCGTGAGTTAGCTTATCATACTGGTTCGCTCCACCACCAGGAATCTTAACATATGCGTCACGAGGTGTTGTTGTCAAAAGAATCTTATGCGTATTCATATTAACAGTCATAATGATATTAACGTCTGAACGCGATACTGTCGAAATTGAACCATAGGTATCAATACCACTAATATAAATATTGAAAACTTTTGAGTCCACCTGTTTCGCAGGGCCGTTATTCTTCCTTTTAATTTTGTAGGTATAAATCGTTCTTAGATTTGAAGCGTAGTTACTATCAACTGATTCTAATAGGCTAGCATAAGAACCACTCAAGACCATTGCTTGAGAATTTCTAGACTTAAGATTGTCATAAGCTTCTTGATAGGAAGCAACATCATCTACTTTGACATCAACTTTCTTGTCGTCCTTTAAAGCTGACATCAAAGTATCGATATTTTTCTTATCAATCTTAATCGGTGCCTGAACGCTAGTAATCTGACTCACATCTTTGATATCACTATCCTTCGGAACCACAATGCTCATTTCTACCTCTGAAAAAGCTGCAGTCTGATTCATACGGTCAGTGATATCAATCAGTTGTTTAAATCCAAAAATACCAGCCAAAGAAAATAGTGAAAAGATTACTAATATAGCCGTTGTCACTAGTGGTGATTTTTTGGTTTTCTGAAAGAAGATACTAACAGCAAGAACCAGTAACAAACCAAAGGTAATAATTATATTCAAAAACCTAAAAGATAGGAAGTTATAATTGAACATAATGAATAATAAGACCGCTGCCAAAATAGCATACAGAATGGTCAATCCAAAGTTGACCATTACCAACGATCTATTGTTCGTCCGTTTTTGCTTACGCTTCGTACGCGAACTCATATAAATTTCTCCTGAATATTAAAATTAGACATTTTCCATCATCATTATAACATTACTATAACTTCATTTCAATTGTCATTATTTTTAAAAAAGAAGAAACCGTTTTTCATAAGCCTATCAAGTATCTATTCTTTATCACTATTTCTAATATTGTAAGTATTATATCACATTTTTAAGACGTTTCATGAGATTATCAGTTATTTATCTAACCATTAAAGACAAATTCCTTAAAATACTTTTAGAGTATTCTTGTAGTTTGAAAACTTTTAACCTTTCTACCTATCGAAATAATACAACCTTTCGGTTAATCAAAAAAAGATAGCTACAGACATCCTTTTCATAATCTAGTCTGCAATAAGAGTTTCAAGACCTACTTTCATCATGTCAGTAAAGGTATTTTGACGTTCTTCAGCAGTTGTGTCCTCATCTGGATTTACCAAACTATCAGAAATAGTCATAATAGCCAGAGCATCTACTTGGTGTTGGGCTGCAAGGTAGTAAAGTGCTGCTGCTTCCATTTCGACAGCCTTCACGCCCCATTTCCCAAGCTCAATATTTTTTTCAAAATAATTTGAGTAGAAAACATCAGAAGATAGAACATTACCAACATGTGTTGTCATACCAAGATTTTTGGCGATGTGATAAGCCTTATCCAAGAGATTGAAACTTGCAATTTGAGGAAAGTCGTATTGAGGCCAGTCATTACGAATAATATTAGAGTTAGTTGCTGCTGCTTGTGCCAGAACTAACTCACGAACGTGAACATCCTCATTCAGAGAACCAGCAGTTCCTACGCGAATTAATTTTTTGACACCGTAGTCAACAATGAGCTCACGTGCATAGATAGAGATAGATGGCATCCCCATCCCAGTTCCCATTACTGAGATACGTTCACCCTTGTATGTTCCTGTGTAACCAAACATGTTACGAACTTCGTTGAAACACACAGCATCTTCAAGGAAATTTTCAGCAATAAATTTTGCACGTAAAGGATCCCCAGGAAGAAGAATCTTATCAGCAATATCTCCTTGTTTGGCAGAAATATGAATTGACATAATTAATCTATAAAGGGCGACAGAGACGAAGTAAAAAATAGGAAACTGACGAAGCATTGCAAATGCTATCCATTCTATCTTTTTCACTGTTCTCCGCCCGTATTCAGTTCAGTGAATACAGTTAACCCATCCTTTCTATTATTATTAAGGTAAAAGAGCAACTAGAAAGCGACTGAAAATTAGGAAGCTGACACAGCTCTACGCATCTAGGAAGGTTAGCTATTTTCCAAACTTTCCACTCGTTTTCAAATATAAATACCTGCTCCACCATCCTTTAGTTATATTTTTTTAAAGTTTTCTACTACTATATAAGTAGTATATGAGCTACTTAAATGTTTAGATCTGGGTTAGTGAATCTAGAAAAGCAAATAACTTTTTATTCATTTGAGAATAATCATGATTACGCAATTGTTCTGGTGTTTGAACAAAAGGTAACTGTTTATTTTGCTGGCACAAGTGCTCTTCACCATCAGCAGCTATCAGTAAATCAATCGCTTCAAGGTCAAACTCTAAATGTGCTTGGAAGGCATAATGTTTGGGGCTAAAGCGAAGTATTTGGCGTGGACAGCCCTTACTGGTCGCAAGAACAACAGCCTTGTCGCTCAAACCAGGCATATCACCATGCCAGTGACCCGTGTTTAAAGTAGAACCAAAATCTTTAATGTGCTCATCAGCTAATCCTTCCTCTGTTAAGGTCAAAGGGAAAACGCCAATCTCACGTTCTGGACTATGTTCATATTTCCCACCATAAGCTACAGCTAAAAGTTGAGCCCCTAAGCATACCCCGACAATATAGATATCAGCATCAATAGCTTTTTGAATTAATGCAATTTCAGCCTTTGGATCATAGTATGGAAAGACTTGACGATCTTCATCAGGTGACTGAGGTCCGCCCATTACTATAAGGAAATCAATATCATAAACAGCTTCTGGAAGTTTTTCTTCCTCATAAACCTTTGTTGCCGAAATATGGTGTCCACGCTTTTGAGCCCATTTCAAATAAGCTCCTGGAACCTCAAATTTTTCGTGTAAGACAAAATGAATATTCATTGTTTTTTCTTCCATCTATTTTTTATTATCTTTGATAGTAGACTCGCTAAGATTAGTGGTACTGCTACCAGTCCTCCTTGACCAGTAAATCCTAGCACTAAGGCTATACCAGTTAGAGGAGCATCCAAAGTTGTTCCTAAAAATACGGTTGCACCAAGTAACATGCCTAAACTAAGACTATGAGAAAATCCAAAATTTCCAAGAAGCACCGTTATTAGATAACCCGTACCTACACCTAAAGCAAACGATGGCGTCAGAGTTCCGCCATAAGCACCACTCCTTAAAAGTAGACAGACCAATAGACATTTGATGATGAGAATGACAGGAAGATATGCTGAAGAGTTCCCAGAAAAAATCCATTGAGCTAAAACCTGTCCATTTCCCATAAAAATAGGAAGGTAAGCTGACAGTACACCAAGAATCATAAAGGTAAAGGGCAAAGTCCAAAGAATTTCTTTACCTGTAATACGATGTTTACTAGCCTTCTTTGCTAAATATCCAAATATTATGGCAAGTGGTGTTACAAATAATGCTAAGATGATTGCCTGTATGAAACTGGAGGAATCAATAGTCACTTTATCGACTGTATATAAAGTGTGTCCACCAACAATTGGTCTGGCACAATAAGCAGATACATAAGTAGTCGCAAAAATAATGATAATATTCTTTAGTGTCCAAGAGACTCCTAATGTTTCCAAAACAAATAAAGCGCTAGCAAAAGGCACTTGGTAAACAGAGGCTAGCCCTGAACCAGCACCACAAGCAATTAATAATTGTCTATCGGAAATGTCTAAATTCAATTCTTTAGAAAGACTACCACCAAAGAGAGCACCCAATTCTCGAGGTGCTCCTTCTTTACCTATTGAGGCCCCAGCAGCAACGATTGCCACCTGGATTAATGCATGTAGAGACTGACCTAGAAAATTTGGACTTCTTTTACCAACGAGTTTCTTAGCTTTGCTAATGGAAAGTATGGTGACATGGCGTTGAAGAAAATACCAAAATAAACTAGATAAGACCCCAACAACAAGTAAGACTGAGAGCCTTCGAAAAGCACTCACTGATTGAAACTGTAACAAGAGGCTCTCTTTATCTTTACCAAACGCAAGAACTTGTATAAATTCTAGAAGATAGTGGCAAAAAATTCCAACAAGCCCTGAAGCAATACCGGTTCCAATAACAGCTAAACTCAGCTTAAGGGATTTCGGTAACAACCTTAAACATTTCCTTACCTGAGCAATCATATTTTAGAGTTCCGCCAAAATAGCTTTTAGCAATCCTTTGAAGTCCCCTTTGACACGCTCTGTCACTTCTACCACTTCTTCGTGGTTCAATTCTTCTTGGAAACCAGCCGCAAAGTTGGTAATACATGAAATACCAAGAACCTTCAAACCAGAGTGAGCTGCTACAATAACCTCAGGAACAGTTGACATTCCAACAGCATCTGCCCCAAGCGTCTTATAAGCACGGATTTCAGCTGGAGTTTCATAAGTTGGACCAGTCACACCAATATAAACACCATCATTCAATTTAATACCAAGTTTATCAGCCACTTGATGAGCGGTTTCACGATATTCAGGTGTGTAGGCTTTAGACATATCAGGGAAACGTGGACCAAAATCATCCAAGTTTTCACCGATCAATGGGTTTTGTCCAGTCATATTGATATGGTCAGTAATAGCCATCAAAGTACCAGGACCGAAGGCAATACCACCAGCAGCATTAGTTACAATAACACCTTCGCAACCAAGAGCTTTCATGACACGTACAGGAAAAGTTACCACTTCAAGAGGATTTCCTTCATAAAAATGGAAACGTCCTTGAAGAGCCAATACCTTACGTCCAGACAAAGTACCATATACAAGTTTACCTGCATGACCGACTACTGTTGATTGTCCCCAGTTTGGAATATCTGCGTAATCGATTACAATAGCATTTTGGACCTCTTCAGCCAATTCTCCAAGTCCAGAACCCAAAATCAAACCAAACTCAGGTTTTTCAATTCCTTTGCTTTCCAAAAAGGCTTGTGTATCTCTAATTTTTTCAAGTAGTGACATTCTAAATCTCCTTTAGTCCCTTATTTTTTAAATAATGACCAATGTTTGAAAAAGTTCTTGCATTTCGAATCGTAATATAAGGATAAAATGATGACTTTAATAGATTTTTATGATAAGCCGTTTGATTGTAGCTCGCCTTATCATTTTTCCCCCAGTAAACTCCTAATTCCCCAAAATAAAGAGTCTCATCTGCCAAATCAAAAGAATTTATTACTCTCTTTAATTCATCCTTGTCTAATTGTACTGTATAAAAGAGGACATCTTTTCTGTATAAATCATTTTTCCACCATTTCGGTAGAGATTTACACTCATTTTGGTATTCCTCTAGTGTGAAAAGGGAAAAGACAGTAATAAAAGAGTAAGACTGATTCAGAAATTCTTCTATGACTAAAAGTAATTCTTCTTTCATCATGGGTGAATCAAAGAAAAAATTTCCACTTTTAATATAGGAAGAAACATTCTTAAAACCAAGTTTCTCAAGGTCATGACAGAATTTTTCCATGACTACCTTATTACGACCGCCAACATTTATCCCACGAACCAGAAATGCATAACGTTTCATTTTAGACAAGTTTATCTAAGAAACTTTCACCAATCATGGCTTTCTCAACACCGAAGTTATCCGCAATTGTTGCTGAGATGTCGGCGAAGTGTCCAACTGGAATCAAGCCACTACCTTTGAAGGCTGGACTGTAAGCCAAGAATGGGATGTATTCACGAGTATGGTCTGTACCAGCATAAGTTGGATCATTACCATGGTCTGCAGTAATCATCAAGAGATCATCTTCTTTCATAGCTGCGATGATTTCAGGCAAGCGCTCATCAAATTCATGCAAGCAATCGCGATAGCCATGTGGATTACGACGGTGTCCGTAAAGAGCATCAAAGTCTACCAAGTTTGTGAAAGAGAAACCATGTTTAAACTCTTCTGATGTCATAGCCTTAATCAAATTGTCTACACCGTGGCTATTTGATTTGTTGTGACCCATATCGTGGTTGATACCTTCACCATTGAAGATATCACTAATCTTACCAACTGAATAAGTATCGATACCAGCCTCATTCAATTTGTCCAAAACAGTTGGAGCAAATGGTGAAACAGCCAAGTCACGACGGTTAGATGTACGGGTAAAGTTTCCAGGCTCACCAACATAAGGACGAGCAATGATACGACCAAGAAGAGCTGGACGTTCCAAAGTGATGGAACGCGCAAATTCACAGATACGATACAATTCTTCGACAGGAATAATATCTTCGTGAGCTGCGATTTGAAGAACTGGGTCAGCTGATGTATAAATAATCAATTCGCCTGTTTCCATTTGGCGTGGTCCGAAGTCATCGATAACTGCTGTACCAGAATAAGGTTTGTTGGCCTCGCGGATGACCTTACGTCCTGAGAATTCTTCAATTTGAGTAAGAATTTCCTCTGGGAAGCCATTCCAGAAAGTATCGAAAGGCTCTGTAATATTAAGTCCCATGATTTCCCAGTGACCTGTCATGGTATCTTTTCCAAGAGAGACTTCTTCTAACTTAGTTGCGTAACCAGTTGGGTTGCTCTCGGCTGGAACAGTTTTCAAGGCTTGTTCGCGAGGAATATTTCCAAGACCAAGTTTAGCCATGTTTGGCACATTCAAACCAACAGTTTTAGAAATATGTCCAAGGGTATCTGAAGCTCCATCAGGAACACCAGCATTGACAAAGTTATTGGCATCTGGAGCTGCACCAATACCTACTGAGTCAAGAACAATTAAATGCATTCGATTAAATTTGGACATAATAACACCACAAAGAGCTAAAATCTTTCGAAATTACCTCTTTCCTTTCTATATAATAATCTAGTGATAACATAACTATTAGGTTACTTTATTTATTTACAATTTAAAAGAAAATTAAACAGGACTAATCCTTAACCTCAACAATCTTAACACCGTCTTTTCCAGCAACGATAACCTTGTTAACCATTCCATTGAATAAACCATGATCAACAACACCAGTAATAGCTTTTAGTTCGTCACCTAAAGCAACTGGATTATTAATTTTGCCGAGATCCAAATCAATAATGAAATTCTTCATATCTGTAACAAAGCGATCACCTTGTTCAGTTAATCGGAATGATGGCTTATAGCCCTTAGACTCAAAGACGCGATACAAGCGATCAGCACCATATTGAACAACTTCGACTGGTAATTTAAAAGCACCAAGTTGATCAACCATTTTAGACTCATCAACTACCCAGATGTACTCTTTTGTCGGTGTAGCAACGATTTTTTCCATCAAGAGGGCACCACCGCCACCTTTAATTCCGTTGAGTTGAGGATCTACTTCATCGGCGCCATCAACGGTAACATCAATACTATCAATATCATCCACTGATTTCAAAGGAATACCTAGACCTTCAGCTTGCTTCGTTGTTTGACTAGATGTCGTTACACCTACAACACTGAGACCTTCCTCCTTTATACGACGACCAATCTCCTCTACAAAGAAATAAGCTGTTGATCCAGTACCTAGGCCAACAACCATACCATCTTCAACAAAACTGGCAGCGCTAACACCAGCGAGCTTTTTTAATTCTTCCATGCAGATCTCCTCGCATATTTCTATATAGTCGGTTAGATTCATTATAACATGAGTCTTCTTTAAATTGCAACGATAAGCATGAAAAGGCTATCAAAAACTTTAAAACAATAAAACTAGACCCTAAAATTAGAATCTAGTTTGGACGGAGAAATAATATCATCGAACCACTTAGTCTTCTTTACGGCATTTGAAGAATCCTACGAAAGCTGAAAAAATCATTGAAATGAATCCAAGCACTCCTGCATAGCTTGTGTGCTCACCAGTTTGTTGCAACTCAGCTTGAGGAACTACAAGAACTTCAGTATCTGGAGTTGGTCTTGGCGGTACGACCGGAAGAACTTCCAATGTAATCGTGGTGATGTTGGAACCTTTTTATCGCAGAGGCTTTAGCATCCTCAAGACTATCAGTTGTAACAACACTTGTTGGTACAACTGATATTTCCGTCTTCTTTGACAGAAACAACTTGCTTCTCTGAATGATTAACAGTTAATGAATTGACAGCGGTATCTGTTAGCACAGAAACACTGAGTGGCGTATCAGTGGCAGCTGAAGTTGAAGCCTCATCAGCCTGTACACCAATCATATCCATCGCAAGAATGGTTGTACCCAAAAGAACATAAGCAGCCCCAAAGGGCTAAAATCTTAATAACATTTGAGTATTCCCAATAGTCCCTCATTGACCTATTACGAATCACTAGTGACTATTCAAGGTCAGATATCTGAATTCATTGACTCAAGATTTTTTGAACCAATGCTTTTAAATCTGGAACCACTTCTTTCATAAACCATGGATTTTTCGCTTGCCAGATATTATTTCGTGGTGACGGATGAACTAAAGGAAAATAATCTGGAAGATAATCTCTGTAATGTTTAACTGTATCTGTTAACTTAGTTGATGATTTTTGATGCAAATAGTAATGCTGAGCATAGTTTCCCACAAGTATAGTTAATTGAATATTTGGAGCTAAATCTAGAACTCTCTCATGCCATTTATCTGCAAAACCTTTGCGAGGAGCTAAATCTCCTGATTTTCCATGCCCCGGGAAATAAAAATCCATTGGTACAATGGCAAACATACCCGATTCATAAAATTCTTCTCGCGACACACCCATCCAATCCCGTAGATTATCTCCACTAGGGTCATTCCAATAAAGCCCAGATTCTTGAGCACGGATACCAGGAGCTTGTCCTACGATATTAATCCGCGCAGTTTTTGGAATACTAAACAAGGGTTTGATACCTTGTTCAGTATACGTTTTATTTTGTTCGTCAGCCATAATGGCTTGTGTCAATTCTTCAAGTGATTCCATATTTTCCTCCAAAAAAAGAGACAAAATGTCTCTTATTTTTTATTTGATCAACTCATAGATAGCTTCTGCATAAATGGCAGCTGCACGGTACAAGTCCTCAACTTCAGTAAATTCATTTGCTTGATGCATGGTATTGACATAACCAGGGAACATAGCACCATAAGCAACACCACGTTTAAGGAGACGTCCAAAGGTTCCACCACCAATGATTTGTTCATGACCTTTAAGACCTGTCTGTTTCTCATAAACCGAAAGAAGTGTCTGTACCATAGGATCACTAACTGGTACGTAATGCGGCACGTGACCATGTTCTGAAAGACTGACCGTCTTGGGTCCTTCAAGTTTTTCAAGGCCAGCCTTAATACCATCTACATTAACCCCTTTAGGGTAGCGGAAATTCAAAGCAATGGTATTGTCTTCAGATTCCTTGTTGAAGGTAAAGACACCGGCATTCATAGTTAACTCACCCATTTTAGAATCTGTATAGGCAAGACCTGTCTTTTCAGCAAAGAAATCTTGATGAAGTGTTTCAGCAACTAAATTCAAATAAGTCTTAGCATTAGCCTGAAAATCAAATTGACTAAGGAAGAGTGCTAAGTATGTTGCCCCATTGATACCATTTTGAGGCATCATACCATGAGCTGATTTCCCATGAATAGTCACATGGAAAACACCTGCTTCTTCAGTCACTTGACCAGTTACCTCTTGATCAGCAACAAAGTCATTAAGTTTAGACTCAAGTTCCTGTAAAGTGATAGGTGCCGTAAACTCAGCACTTGCAGATTCAGGAACCATATTTTCACGTAAACCACCATTAAAGCTAACGAGGCTAAAGTCACCATCATTTTGTCCTTCAAAATGAAGATAGGCAGTAATATTTCCTTTTTCCCCATTGATAATTGGAAATTCTGCATCAGGAGAAAAACCAAAATCAGGATCTTTCAATCCATTATGAGCGAAGTAATAATCCATATCACCCCAACCAGATTCTTCATCTGTACCAACAATAAAGCGAACGCGCTTAGATACTGGAAGCTCAAGCTCTTTGATAATTTTCAAGGCATAATAACAAGCCATTGTGGGCCCTTTATCATCTGATGAACCACGAGCATAAAGCTTTCCTTCTTTAATGACTGGTTCGTAAGGATCTGTATCCCAACCGCTACCGGCTGGAACTACATCCAAGTGTGCAAAGATACCCAAGACCTCATCACCTTGACCAAATTCAAAGTCACCAGCGTAATTATCAATATTACGAGTCTTATAGCCATCACGTTCAGCTAAAACAAGAAAATGTTCTAGAGCTTTCACTGGTCCAGGACCAAATGGGTGCTTTTCATCAACCTTACTGTCATCACGTTCTGAATTAATACGCAAAAGACCAAAAAGGTCCTCCATCAAAGCTTCTTTACGTTTATCAACTTCGGCGCGAAAATCAATTGTCATAGTTTACTCCTTACTGTCTCTAGTTAGCACTATTTTACCATTTTTAGTAAGAGTTTTCATCTCTTTGAATATACCAAATTAAAAACGCAAACAGTTTTTAAGGTCACAAGACACCTACCACTTTCAAATTAAATCATAGTCTATCATTATTTCAAGAATTTCCAAAAACTTTAGAATATTCTCTTAATTCATGCTATAATAGGACTATCAAAACTAAGGAGATGCATTATGCCATTTGTAAAAATTGATCTCTTTGAAGGTCGTACTGAAGAACAAAAAATTGAACTTGCTCGTGAAGTTACTGAGGTTGTATCACGAGTTGCAAAAGCCCCTAAAGAAGCTATTCATGTTTTCATTAACGATATGCCAGAGGGAACTTATTACCCACATGGTGAAATGAAAAAGAAAAACTAATCATCATCAAGCAGTCACATCCGTGGCTGTTTTTTGATATGAAAAATAACTTGAATTTCTCTAATGAAAACGTATTATTTTAGGATAGTTTCCATTTCTGTATATCTCGGTTTCATACCTAAACGTTCATAAAAACGTACAGCTCCCGCATTATCATTCCATACGTGAAGTGTCAGATTATAACAACCTAACTCCTTAGCATAGTCCAAAGCAAATTGATAAAGCTTCTCCCCTAATTTTTGACCTCGAGCTTCCTTATCAACGCATAAATCATCAATGAAAAGAGTCTTAACATCCTTTAGTGGACCATTATTATCAGTTACTTCTTTAATCATTAAGAACAGATGACCTAAGATACGGCCTTCTTCATCCTCATATACAAAAATGGGTTTAGTTGGATCATTAATCACTGCTTCTAACTCTACATCTGTAAATTTACTGCCTTCTGACTTAAAAACATCAGGGCGTGCGTGATGATGAACTAGAAGAATCTACTCCAATAACTCCTGTAATCTTGGAATATCTTCTGCTCTTGCTAAACGAATCATAATTACCTCCATAAAAAAAGATGGGCAAAACCCATCTTAATTCTTATTTACCAAGTTTTGCTTTAGCTGCATCTGCAAGAGCTGTGAAAGCTGCTGCATCGTTAACTGCCAAATCAGCAAGCATTTTACGGTTAACTTCGATTTCAGCCAATTTCAAACCGTGCATCAATTGTGAGTATGACAAACCGTTCAAACGAGCTGCCGCATTGATACGTGTAATCCAAAGTTTACGGAAATCACGTTTCTTTTGACGACGGTCACGGTATGCATAGTAGTAAGAGTTCATTACTTGTTCTTTTGCAGTACGGAACAAGATGTGTTTTGCACCATAGTAACCTTTAGCAAGTTTCAATACACGTTTACGACGTTTGCGTGATACAACGCCACCTTTAACACGAGCCATTTATATATTCCTCCGAATTAATTCTAGTTTAGTTAATTTGTAATGCTTGTAGCGAATTAACGCATTTGTGAAAGCATTGATTTGATACGTTTAAAGTCACCTGAATGTACCATTGACGCTTTACGAAGGTGACGACGTTGTTTTTTAGTTTTACCGTGGAAACGGTGAGATGTGAAGGCACGGAAGCGTTTCAATCCACCTGAACCTGTACGTTTGAAACGTTTAGCTGATGCGCGGTGTGTTTTTTGTTTTGGCATTTTAAAATTCTCCTCTTAAAATAGTATTAGTTTGACAATTATTTTTTGTCAGGAATTGGTGCAAGTTGCATGAACATTTGACGTCCATCCATCTTCGCTCTTTGCTCAATAATCGCAATATCTTGCGTTTTTTCAGCAAATTCCGCCAAGACCTTAGCTCCGATTTCTTTGTGAGTAATCATACGACCTTTGAATCGGATAGAAACCTTAACCTTGTTTCCTTTTTCAAGGAACTTACGGCCATTACGAAGTTTAGTTTCAAAGTCACCTTTATCAATAACTGGACTCAAACGAACTTCCTTAACGGTAACAACGCTTTGTTTCTTACGTTGTTCTTTTTGTTTCTTTTGATACTCAAATTTGAACTTACCATAGTCCATAATCTTCGCAACAGGTGGCGTAGCTTGTGGTTGGATGAGAACCAAGTCAACATTTGCATCATCTGCAATAGCTTGCGCTTCTGACAATGGTTTAATTCCCAATTGTTCACCATCAAGACCAACAAGACGAACTTCGCGAACGCGAATTTCATCGTTAATGAATAGATCTTTCTTAGCTATGATCTTCACCTCTTTATTTTTTTAGAGAAAAACAAAGCGGACTTGATATACAAGCCCGCACACATAATATCCCTTTAAGGATTTGACATGTTGGGCCAGACAACCTAAGTCGCAAGGCGAGAAGTTCTCACTTCTGCTTTTCTCATTGTTAACAGTATAACAAGTGAGTCATCCTTTGTCAATAATTTTTTTTGCTTTTTCTTGAATAAATTCCACAACACCATCAATAGATACACCTGTAGTGTCAAAAGTGATGGCATCTTCCGCTGGTTTAAGAGGCGATACCTTACGATGACTATCTTTATAATCACGTTCAGCAATTTCCTTTTTTAGAGTCTCAAGGTCAGCAGGAATACCTTTTTCGATATTTTCTTTATAACGGCGTTCCGCACGTTCATCAACTGAAGCAATTAAGAAAATTTTTAGTTCGGCATCAGGCAAAACCACAGTACCAATATCACGTCCATCCATGATAATAGCCCCATCTTGAGCAATACGTTGTTGTTGAGCAACAAGTTCTTGGCGCACCTCAGGAATGGCTGCTACCCAAGAAACATTATTTGTGACTTGGTTATCACGAATGGGATGTGTAATATCAACATCACCCACATAAACCTGCTGACTACCATCTGCTGCTTTTCCGAATGAAATCGGATGTTGAGATAGTTGCTCCAAAATGTCTGGTACATTTTCCTCAGTCAAACCATTCTGCAAGGCCAAATAAGTTGCAGATCGGTACATAGCACCTGTGTCAAGATAAGTATAGCCAAGATTTTTTGCAATAATCTTGGCTACTGTACTTTTTCCACTTGACGCAGGACCATCAATAGCAATTCTAATATCTTTCATGATGTTCCTTTGCTTTTAAAATTATTGAACGTTAACGACATCACCTGGGTTAGCATACCAGTAACCATTTGTCATGTGATCAGGGTTAAGACGCTCCAACTCATCTACAGAGATACCTGCACGTGCAGCGATTGAACCAGCACCTTCACCAGATTGAACAACGATTGATGAACCGTCAGTTGCTGCTGCAGCACTTGATGATGTTGTTTCAGCTGACTCAGTTGCATAGTTTTTTTCAACATGTTTAGAAGAGCTTGATGCTTTAGTTGATGAAGATTTCTCTTTAGTAGATTTCTCACTATCTTCACCCTTACTTGAATCTTTTTCGCTTGATGAAGATTTAACAACTTTGCTAGTTGAAGTTGAAGAGAAACCTGAAGATTCCTTAGACGCTGCAGTTTTGCTTCCTCCAACATTTGATGTGTAGAAAACAAAGAACAAAATACATACAACAATAATAAAGAATAAGCCAAGCAAGACTGTCAAGAATGACGAATTGATGAAGCCACCTTTTTCTTGCTTCTCATCTGAAGGAGTGTTTTCCTCTTCTTCAAAATCCTCAAACTCATCTTCGTCATCTAGAAAATCAGCATCAACTACTTCTTCCAACTCTTCTTCAGAAACCTTATCTTCCCATGGTTTTTTACTCATGATCTTCTCCTTGTAAAAACAATAAATCTATTTTAAAATAATACTATGAAAGTATCATTAATTCCAGAAAAATGTATCGCTTGTGGTTTATGCCAAACTTACTCTCCTGTCTTTGATTATGATGACGAAGGAATCGTTAGGTTTAAAGATAGCGACCAACTTATTAGAACGATTGAAAATAGCCCCGAAACTTTGACAGCTGTCAAATCTTGTCCTACTAAAGCCCTTATTTGCGAAGTTTAATCTTGAGGGCTTTTTTTGATTCCTCATAAAAAGCAAAATAATCAAAATTAGTCATATAATCCATTAGTTCTACCTCACCTTTGAAATCAGGATGAAGCGCTAAAGCATCTAAGAAATATTTCTTAGGCCACTTTCTCATATAAAAATGACGTTTCTTTCCATTTTTAAAAATGAGGCACAAGCCGGTTTTGATAACTTCCACTTTTTCAATATCACTAATCTGCACCTTACGCGGTTTAAAAATATTGAAAGAAACAATACGCAGTATTCCATAATCTTCAATAATAAAGTAACGATGGAACCCTAGACCAAATAAAGCAACAAAAATAGTGAAAAGCATCAAAATATGTGAGGGCACCGAGTACAACTCGAACAGAAGGGCGGCTGCAATAAAGATTGGCGTGATGGCTAAAGACCAATAAATGATAAGCCAAGATAATTCAGGTTGCCAATGGTAACGATACTTGCCGAAAATTTTAATCATCTCAGCACCTCCATTACTTCTAATTCTACCATAAAATCAGTTTTTAGCAAGCACAATTAGGGGTTACTGACAATTCCAAGAATAACATCTACAGCTTTTTCCATTGTTTGTAAAGAAACGTACTCATAACGACCATGCATATTTTCACCACCTGCAAAAAGGTTTGGCGTTGGAATTCCCATGAAAGATATCTTTGAACCATCAGTTCCACCACGAATTGGCTCAATGACTGGAACAATTCCTAGATCCTCCATAACCTCCTTAGCCAATTCAACAGGCATCATATCTTTTTCAATGACTTGACGCATGTTATAATATTGATCTTTGATCACCAAATCAACTCGCGTTTGACCGTAGGCTTGATTCATTTTATCGGCAATTTCTTGGAAAGTTGCTTTTCGATTTTCAAAAGACTCTGTCTCAAAATCACGAATGATATATGATGAATTTGCTCCTTCAACAGTACCTGTCATTGTTTGAAGATGGTTGAAACCTTGATAACCATCCGTCAGCTCTGGACGTTCTTCTGCTGGTAACTGATTATGAAAATCAATTGCCAATTGCAAAGCATTGACCATCTGACCTTTTGCTGTTCCAGGGTGGACATTACGGCCATGAAAGGTCAGCTCTGCACCCGCGGCAGAGAAGGTTTCATACTGTAATTCACCCAATGGACCACCGTCAACTGTGTAGGCAAAATCAACATCAAAATCATCAACATCAAATTTATCTGCGCCAATTCCAATTTCTTCATCGGGACCAAAGCCTACACGAATCTCACAATGTTTGATTTCAGGATGAGCCTTCAAATAAGCCAAAGCCGTCATTATCTCAGCAATACCAGACTTATCATCAGCACCAAGAAGAGTGGTGCCATCTGTCGTAATAAGTGTCTGACCAATGTAATTCTGGAGATTTGGAAAATCAGCTGGGTCTAGGTTATAACCTGAACTTCCAAGGGGAATGATGCCTCCATCATAGGATTCAATAACTTGGGGTGATACTCCTTCTGCATTAAAATCTGCAGTATCCATATGAGAGATGAAACCAATCTTACGTGTTAATTGGTCATCGTTGGCCGGCAGGGTAGCCACTAGGTAACCATTACTTTCCAAATAATGGATGTTACTTAAACCGAGTTCTTCTAATTCTGGTTTTAAATCCTTCAAGGCAAAATCCACCTGGCTTTGTGTTGTTGGCGTTCTTGTTGCATTTTCATCACTACGTGTATTGATTTTGACGTAACGTAAAAAACGCTCTAAGAGTAAATCGTAAGGCATAAGCACTCCTTTTATTGTATTTACTATTTATCTCAATTATAGCATAAAAACCTATCATATTGATGGGTTGACCGTATGACTGAAACTTTAGTTTCTTTTTCGTAATAAGCCTTAGTCCCCATCACAATTTCATTTCTAAAGACAATACCATTAAAAAAGCTAGAAACTTATCAAAAGTTCCTAGCTTTTTTAGTAGTATTGAAATATTAATCGACATCAACGAAACCAAAACGTGATAGAGGATACAATCTGAAAGAGATAACACCTTTAATTTGGTCCTTTTCAATAAGACCAAACTTACGACTATCATCTGTATTACGACGGTTATCGTTCAACACGAGGTATTGACCTTTTTCAATCTTAGTTTGTTTATTATCTGTCAATGTTGCAATGGAAAAATCATCAGTAAAGAAATTCCCAGGTGACACTGTCGCCAAATAAGCTGATTTATCCTTGCTAATATAGGCTTCGTCAACTGACTTATCATTGACATAAAGGAAATCATCCATAGCTGTCACGCTCTTGCCCTCACCAGCAATAACACGTCCAATATATTCCTTGCCATTAACTGTATAAAGAATAAAATCTTTTATCTGAGGTTCAACGTTTTTATTGAAAGTGACATAATCACCAGCATGAATATAATCATTAGCTTGACCTTCAGTCACACGGTGTGTTGAAAAGACAAAAGCTCTCAACAACAAAATTACTACAATGGCAAGAACTGCTATGATAATATTTCGAATTAAATCTCTCTTAACCATACTTACTCCTTATGGGTTCTAATAAAATTATAACATAAATAGAGAAATAAAAAAAGAGGAAGTGAGCAAGCTCAATGTCTCTCTCCCTCTCTTAAAAGCAATAATTAAAGCCTTTCGCAGCTTAATAATCCTCAAGAAATGTTTGCATATTGACATCATCTGGAACTAAGGCAAGGTATTTTTCTGCTGTCGCACGCGCTTGATCTCTGTAACCAAATTCACGCAGGATATATGCATAATCATGGAGAAATTCAGGATTTTCAGATAAATCTTTAGACAAATCTTGATAGATTTGAAAGGCTTCTTCTTCATCATCAAGTGCTTGGTAGGCCTTGGCAAAGTTCCAACGAGCCAAAACAGAATCAACTTCGTAATTGGCTAAAGCTACCAGTTCCTCGTAACGTTCTTCTTCCAAATAGAGAGTACTTAAACGTAAGACAATCTCATCTTGGTCCTCAGCCAATGGCAAGGCTTGCTTCAAATAAGATTCAGCAGATTGAGTATCATGCAACTCGTAGGATAACTGTGACGCTAACAAAAGTAATTGAACATCAAAGGCATTTTTTGAAATCCCTTGTTGTGCTATACGTAAGGCTTCTTCGGTTTTATGCTCTGCATGTAACGACAAGGCGTAAACATACTCATAACCTTCGAAGTCTGAAGACATGGTTTCTATCTGCTTAAAGTAAAAATTAGCTTTTTGATACTCTTCTTGATCATAGAGCAAAGTGGCTAATTCAAAAGCAATGGTATCATCGTACTCAATTTCAATAGCTTTTTCCAAAAATTCACGAGCAGCTTCAAATTTACCAAGACTGGCATAAGCCTTACCAATGCGTTCATATGTAGAAACGCCAGTCATTTCCAAGAGGTCACGATTATCTAATTTAGCATAGTATTGAATAGCTTGTTCAAAATTTCCAAGTTCAAATTCCATCTCAGCCAAACCAAAAATAATCAATGAGTCATCTGATAGTTGACTTGCCTCCAACAACTTATCACGTGCTACATCCGTTAATCCCTCCATTTGGTAGAGGTCTGCCTTTACAATTAAAGCGGACAAATAGTCGTCAGAGTCTTCAGGTATGGCATCCAAATAAAGAAAGGCCTCTTCAATATCGCCATCTTCGGCTGCAATTTGTGCTAGATTGACATTAACCTCTGGAAAATCAAAACGAACTTTTTCGTAAATTTCCTGTGCCTGTGGTAAGAAACCAATAGACTCTAAGTATTGACCCAACTCAACAAGAACCTCTTCTGGGTCTTCTCGTAAAGCTTTTTTAAAATATTTGTCAGCGTGGTCTAAATCTTGGTTTCCAATAGAGGCAACCATTTTTTCACTATTTAACATCGTCTTTTTGTCCTTCATTTTCTAGATCATCTTGATAAAGATTACTTACAGAACGGTACCAATCAAAAATCTCTCTAATAACAACCTTGACAGAGGCATAGATTGGAATCCCTAATAGGACACCCCACACACCGTACAGAGATCCTGCTGTCAAGAGAATAAACATAATGGTGATAGGGTGAATGCTTAGTTTATTTCCCAAAACGAGTGGAGAAACAAAACGTCCTTCAATAGTTTGCTCTATGACAAAAATAATGAGGACCTTGATCAGCATAGCAGGTCCTTGTACCAATCCCATGATTACAACTGGTACCATAGCAAGAAAGCTTCCTAGATAAGGAACCATATTTAGAAAACCTGCCATAATACCAAAAGTCATACCATATCGAAGACCTACAATCTTAAACATAATACAGAACATAATGGCAACGACAATAGCGACTGTAACCTGGCCTTGAACATACCCTTCAAGCTGACTATTGATATCTGAAAGCATACGAACAGTTGTTTCACGAAAGCGAGTTGGTAAAGCTGAGACAAAGCTTTGTTTCATCTTTTGGCTATCTCTTAAAAGGTAGAACAGAATGAAGGGTGCCAAAATGATAGCTACTGTTACCCTTGCTACTGTGCTCGCAAAAGTTCCAACCCATGTCAAAGCCGATGAAGAAAAGTTCTCAGCATAGTTGACCATTCTCGCTGAGAAATCACTAAGCATGGACTCTAGATCACCGTGAAAGTTAGAAAGAATAGGAAGATTAATCCAACGTTCCGTCTCACTATTAGCACGTGCAATATATGATGGTGCATTTCTTATCAAAATCAAAATTTGATTTTGTAAGCTAGGAATGGCCGTCGAAATTCCCCAGACCAAGAGCAAACCAAGGATAGCGTAGATGACCAAGATAGACATAGTTCGACTTAGTCCAGTTCTTTCTACAAGTAGTACCAAAGGTTTTATTAAATAATAAAGGAGCATGGAAATAACCAGTGGCAACATAATAATGGTCATAAACTGGATGACGGGTGAAAAAATAGGACTAATCTTGGTGAAAATCAAAACCGTCAAACCAATCAAAAGTAAGATGAAAAAGGCTACAACAGCCTGATTATTCAATACCCACTTAAAAAACCATGTTTCTGAAAAATGTTCTGTTTTTTTGCGATTCATAGTTCCTCCCTATTTATCATAAAAAGTGACACTCTTGTCTACTAAGTTTTGGTTACTATCATAGACAAATTTTGCAGAGAAGAAAGATCTATCTTCAAGGATCCACTTGAAAATCTCGTAGTCACCTTCCCAAGTTGGTTTAGATAAGACCTCATCATATGGCACCCATTCAAGCGTTCCTTCACGAGACTCCTCATCTGAGATGAGTTCTCCTTCAAAACCAGTTACCTTAAAAACATAGGTATACCAATCGTGGCCCGGAGTGAATTCTGGAAAGGTAATCATCCCTTTAAAATCCATCTCAGTCACTGTAAAATGGGTTTCCTCGAGAATTTCACGACGAGCACATTCGTCAGGCGTTTCTCCCGCTTCTAGTTTTCCCCCAACAGAAATCCACTTTCCTTCATGAACATCATTAGGTTTTTTATTACGATGTAGGAGCAAAAGCTCCTTTCCATTGTCAATATAACAAATGGTAGCTAACTTTGTCATAATGCATCTCTTTTCCAATGTTTTTAAATATTATACCAAATATGGGATTGGATTTGGGCTTTGAGCAAACGATTTTGAGATGATTTTGAGATATAGTTGAAAATCTGCTTTTCTCAATCTTATGACAAACAAAAAGAGAACCAGATTGGTTCTCCTTTAATCTCTTTAGTATTTCAAATAACGGCGCATTGCCATACGTGACCCAATCGAACCGATAATGATACCGACTGCAAAGAGAGTTCCGATAACTGCATAGACAAACCACTCTGGATCATACATCGAAATACCACCTTTAACGAAATCAGGGTTCAAAGATGAGTAAACCATGTGATACAAAAGATAAATGAGTCCTGAAGGAATGATAGCACCAAGCGCACCAATCCAAGCACCCTCCATCAAGTAGGGACGACGAATATATGAATTCTTGGCACCTACCAAACGCATGATTTGAATTTCAGTCGCACGTGACATAATGGTAATACGGATGGTATTTGAAATCAATAGGACAGCCACAATCGTTAAAAGAGCTGTGGCAATGATTCCCCAAAATTGAACACGTTTCATAGTAGACATCAGAATTTCGGTATCTGACCCACCAAAGTTAGCATTATCAACGCCCTGAATGGCTTTAGCTTCCTTAGCAACTCGACTGACATCATCTGGTGATTTCGTTTGAACGATGTAAACATCAGATAGTGGGTTAGCATCCCCAGTCGCTGTCTCGAAACTTGACCCCATTGTTTCAATGAGTTGTTTCTTTTGTTCTTCTTTGCTAGAGAAGGTAACCTTATCTACACCTTTGATTTTGGTCAAAGCATCATAAATCTTATGGTAGTCTTTATTAGCAACAATCTGTCCAGAAAGTTCCTTGACCGTTTTCGAGGCATCTGATGAATCTGGATTCAAGTAAACATTGACCTGAATGTTCTTTTCAATATCTGAAGCCAATTTCTGTGTATTTAAGATAACAGAGCCAAAGACACCTAAAAGTGAAAGAACAATCATTACCGAAAATACTGCCGTAAGTGTTGACAACAAATTACGTTTGAGATTCTTAATCGATTCTCCTAAATGGCGGAAAAAGCGTCTAATCATGGTAACCGTACTCTCCTTCCTCTTCATCACGAACAATACGTCCTTCCTCAATCGCTACAACACGATGACGAAGGTTATTAACGATAGTTGAGTTATGGGTTGCCATTATAATGGTAGTCCCTTGCAAGTTAATACGTTCAAGGACCTGCATAATTTCCCAAGAAATCTCTGGGTCCAAGTTCCCTGTTGGTTCATCCGCAATCAAAACTTTTGGATTATTTACAATAGCACGCGCAATAGCAACACGCTGTTGCTCACCACCAGACAACTGATTTGGGAACGAACGCATCTTGTGTTTAAGACCAACTAACTCGAGTACTTCTGCCACTCGTTTCTTGATATGACGAGGTTTCTCACCAATAACTTCCATGGCATAAGCAACATTTTCAAAAGCTGTTTTCTTTGGAAGGAGTTTATAATCCTGGAAAACAACTCCAAGGGAACGTCTCAAGAGTGGAACATCTTTCTTACGAAGTCGGGTTAAATCAAACTCTCCAACCTTCATAGAACCACTCGTTAATTTTTCTTCTTGGTAGAACAAGCGAATTAAACTTGATTTACCAGCACCAGAAGGGCCGACTAAGTAAACAAACTCACCAGAGTTAACAGACAAATCAATGTGTCTAAGGGCTGTCGTTGACTTATCATACTTTTTAGTAACATCTTTTAATTCAATAAGAGCCATAATGTCAGTATTCAACTACTAAAGTAGCTGAACGCCTTCCTTTCATTAAGATAAAGTATATAAATACTTAAAAATAGTATGTTATTACTATTCTTCCATACGCCACTTGAGGTAGGCATCGATGAAGCCTTCAATATCCCCATCCATTACCTTATCAACCTGGGCAACTTCGTAGCCTGTACGGTGATCTTTAACCATGGTATATGGCGTGAAAACGTATGAGCGAATTTGACTTCCCCAAGTGATTTCTTTCTTATCACCTTTCAAAGCATTCACTTCTTCTGCTTTCTTTTCTTGCTCCATTTGATAGAGTTTAGCTTGAAGCATCTTCATCGCACGGTCGCGGTTTCCATATTGTGTACGGTCAACCGTTGAAGCAACAACAATACCAGTTGGAATATGGGTCAAACGCACACCAGTTGAAACCTTGTTGACGTTCTGACCACCAGCACCACCTGAACGGAATGTATCCATCTTGATATCATCATCACGAATCTCAACTTCAATGGTATCATCTAATTCAGGCATAACTTCCACAGATGTGAATGAGGTATGACGACGTTTGGCAGAGTCAAATGGTGAAATACGAACCAAACGGTGGACACCCATTTCTGACTTGAGGAAACCATAAGCATTAGGTCCTTCAAAAGCAAGGGTTACAGATTTGATTCCAGCCTCATCACCAGCCTGATAATCCAAAGTCTCAACCTTGAACCCTTTGGCATTTCCATAACGTTGGTACATACGGAGCAACATATCAGCCCAGTCCTGAGCTTCTGTACCACCAGAGCCTGGGTGAATTTCCAGAATGGCATTGTTATGGTCATATGGTTCAGACAAGAGCAGTGTCATCTCGTAACTTGTCATAATCTTATCAAGTTTTTCAAGTGTTTCTTCGAGTTCTTCTTGAACACTATCATCTTCTTCCAACATTTCTAAATAAAGCTCTGTTTCGTCAGAGAGTTCTTGCATATTGTTGAAAGTTTCGTATTTCATTTTGAGCTCATTTAACTCTTGTGAAGTCTTTTGAGCTGCAATATTATCATTCCAAAAATCTGGCTCAGTCATTCGGTTTTCAAGGAGCGCAATGTCCTCTTCCAAACGATCTAAGTCAAAGAGACCTCCCGAAGCTCACGAGCTTCTCTTGATTTTCAGAGATTTTTTGGCGAATTTCTGCCACTTCCATGGATAGGTTTCCTCCATTTTATAGTATTATGCTTAATTCTAGCATAAATCACTTAAATTTGCCATTTTGCACACACAAGCTCCCACTCGGCTTGGGATTCTTCATCATTAGGTGACAGTTCCCTCATATAGTCTAACATAGCCTCATCGGGTTTCTTAACAATCTCACCGAGAGCCCAAATGGCAGTCGCCGTATGGATGGGATTATTATTCTTATCAATTATCTCCATCAGTTTGACAATAGCATTACGGTCATGTAAGTTGGCCAAGGCAATAATGGCATTACGTTGAAGAATATTCTTCCCTCGCCATGAACCGGCAATCATTCCAAATTTCTCCTTGAAAGATTTGTTGGTCAGCTCAAGAAATGGAAGCAATTCGGGCATGGCAAGCTCAGGATCTATATCTGAAGCCAAAGGATTGTCGATACCTCTGTTATATGGACAGGAAATCTGACAAATGTCACAGCCATAGATAACAGTCTTTATCTTCTTTCGAAACTCCATATCCATCATCCCCTTATCTTGGGTCTGGAAGGATAGGCAACGACGGGCATTCATAGTCCCATCGCCAATGAGACAAGACGTCGGACAGGCATCCAGACAACGACGACAATCCCCACATCCATAGTCTACTTCATGATCAGGTTCTATCTCTAGATTAGTGATAAGCTCACCGAGATACATGTAGGAGCCGTATTCTTTTGAAATCACTAGTCCATTCTTTCCGATAAAGCCTATTCCAGCTCGCTTGGCCACTGCTGTATCGACCAAGGCTCCAGTATCCACCATACCTTTATATTCGAAGTTTTCCGTCAGTTTTTCAATACCTTCTGCCAGACGTTTTAGTTTGTCCTGCAAAACATAGTGATAATCTATCCCCCACGAATTTGGAGTGATTTTGCCACGCTTAAATTCTGTTTTTTGGGGTTGTTGCGGCAACTTATGCGGATAGGCAACAGCAATGGAAATGATGGTTTTAGCTGATTCCAAGGTTAACTTAGGATAAATACGCTCTTCAATATTTTTATGTTCAAACCCTGTCGTTCGCCCCTCTTCAACCCCAAGTCGAAGTGATTTCTCCAGATAGGCAAAATCATCGGCGGTTGTAAAACCAATTTTTGAAATGCCAATCTCCTTGGCCATCTTTTGTATTTCTAACTTGATATCCATATTCTTATCATAATGAAAATATAGTCCAAGGGCAAGTATTTTCCACCATCTTCATTTACAGACAAGCCTTAACCTTTTTGTTACAATGTTCCTATGACAAGACTTGCAGTAATGAGTGATTTACATATTGATTTGAATCACTTTGAAACATATGAAATCGATACTCTAATAAAGTGCCTAAAAGATCAAGAGGTTAGCCACCTCCATATCGCTGGTGATATTTCTAACCATTATTATATCGACACGAAACCTTTCCTACGAAAACTGTCTAAGGCGGTCAAGGTTAGCTATAATTTAGGCAATCATGATATGCTTGATTTAGAGGATGACCTTATTGATAATCTGGATTTTCAGGTGACAAATTTAGGTAGTAAGACATTATTGGCTTTTCATGGGTGGTATGACTATTCCTATTCAGATGAAACATTAGATAAGATTCTTAAACGTAAGAAACAACTTTGGTTCGACCGTCGACTTATGCGTTTAGGTACTGATCCGGAAATCTGTCAAAGGAGTCTCAAGAAGCTAGATAATATTCTAAATGATTTAGACACGAATAACCTTATAGTTGCCATGCATTTTGTTCCTCACAGTCGCTTTACCATGACGCATGAACGTTTTGCACCGTTTAATGCCTACTTAGGCTCGGAAGAATTCCACCAGATTTTCGTCAAGCATGGCGTTAAAGATGCTGTTTTTGGTCATGCCCACCGCAGTTATGGGACGGTAACTATTGACGGTATAACCTATCACTCACGACCTCTTGGATACCGACGAGAATGGGATTTAACCATCGACTTTGTTTCCAATCACCCTGAACTCAATCCTACTGGAACGTGGAACCTCTCCAAACGTTATAATCTGGTCAAGAAACGACCAGAGTTTTTAGAGTATGAAAAAAAGGAACTGGCAAATGAGTTCCTTTCATCAATGACATTGTTCAATTTATAGAACGGCTCTCATGAGAGTCGTTTTTTTAGTCGGTGAAAAATCCCTGCTTTTGAAGGTCCTTCAAAGTATTCGCACGATTGGCAACGGATTTATCCATTGTCGTTGCAATCTGAGTCGTAAATTCATCAACCCTATTATTGAGATCGCGAAGGTCATAATACTCATGGACTTCAGCATCGTAATCTTTTAGCTCCTCCAAGGGATTTTCTAAATCCTGATAATAATTTTCCATATGGATGACGTGACGTGGCAAACGAGGTTTAAGCTGTGGTTCCTGATCTGGCCAACCAACTGCTAAACCCACTGCTGGATAGACATACTTTGGAAGTTTGAGAAGCTCTGAAAGTTTGGCATTATCATTTAAAATACTCCCCAAATAAACTGTTCCCATACCTAAACTCTCAGCAGCTACTACCACATTTTGAGCAGCAATCATTGCATCCGAGAAGGCTGAGATAAAGCGTTCGGGACTACCTTGCACCAAGGCTTCAGCACCTTTTGCCTCTGCAATCAAAGTATTACGTCTTTGGTCCACAACAAATACAAATAGGTGCCCAGCATTTGGAATATAAGGCTGATTGGCAATTTCAGCAATTTCTTCCTTCAATTTTTGATCAGTAATACTGATAATCGAATAGGATTGTCTAAAATTACTCGTTGATGTATGGCGAGCAACATCAACAAGAAGGTTAACCTCTTCTTGTGTCAAAGTCACAGGTTTAAACTGACGAATACTGCGGTGATTGAGTTGTGTTTTAATGGTTTCATTCATAGCCTTCTCCTTAACTTATGATTAGTTCCTTTCAATTATAAACAAGACCCCTCCTGAATTCAAGATGTGATAAGAAAAAGCCAGAGACCATTATCTCTGACTTTATGTCTTAAATAGCGTCTTTATCCTTACCAAGGGCACGTTGAATAGCTTTGACTAATTCAACCGAAACCACAATCAAGAATGAACCTACAATAACAGCAAGCCATTGTGTCAGACTAAGGTGTGATACATGGAAGAGATTATTAAACCCAGGAACTACGATAGTTGCCATCAAAAGAACAAAGGCTACTGGAATTGCCCAGTTGAAAGTCTTGTTTCTAAAGAGACCAACTTTAAAGACTGATTGATAAACAGATTTAACGTTAAAGGCATGGAGCAACTGGATTAATCCAAGGGTAGCAAAGGCCATTGTAAGGGCATCCGCATGAATTTCTGCTTGCGTATGATGCTCTGGAAAGGCAAGACCCCAACCATATACTGCCAGAACAAGGATAGTTTGGAAAACACCTTGATACATAATCGCTCCGAAGACACCACCATCAAAGAAGTTTGATTGGCGACCACGAGGTTTGTGAGTCATAATACCTGGTTCAGCTGGTTCAACCCCAAGAGCGATGGCTGGAAGGGTATCAGTTACTAAGTTAATCCAGAGAAGATGCACCGGTTGAAGCACATCCCATCCAAATAATGTAGCAAAGAAGATAATAAAGACTTCGGCCATGTTGGCTGACAAAAGGTATTGGATTGATTTTTGAATATTTGAGAAGACCTTACGTCCTTCTTCTACTGCAACGATGATTGTCGCAAAATTATCATCGGCAAGAACCATATCTGAAGCTCCCTTAGAAACCTCTGTACCTGTAATTCCCATACCGATACCGATATCAGCTGTCTTAAGTGAAGGCGCATCATTAACCCCATCACCTGTCATGGCAACAACCTTGCCATCATTTTGCCACGCCTTAACAATACGAACCTTGTGTTCAGGAGACACACGCGCATAAACAGAGTACTGTTTGAAAACTTTTTGGAACTCTTCATCAGAAAGCTCATTAAGCTCAGCTCCAGTAAAGACATGATCTTCCGTATCATTTGGATCAATGATACCGAGACGCTTAGCGATTGCTTCCGCTGTATCTTGGTGATCACCTGTAATCATAATTGGACGGATTCCCGCTTCTTTAGCGACACGAACAGCTTCTGCTGCTTCAGGACGTTCTGGGTCAATCATCCCTACCAAACCAGAGAAAATCAAATCAGATTCAACAACTTCAGATTCCAAAGTAGGAATTTCACTCGTTGTCTTATAAGCCATCATCAAGACACGGAGAGCTTGTTTGGCCAAGTCTTTATTAGTTGCAAGGATAGCTTTCTTGTCTTCATCCGTGATAGAACGAACCTCACCATTGATTTCAATTTGAGTCACACGTTTGAGCAATTGGTCAGGTGCACCTTTAACAGCAACAAAGTATGTACCATCCGCTTCTTTGTGGATAGTAGACATGAGCTTACGGTCGGAGTCAAATGGCAATTCTGCCACACGAGGCTCTGATTTCAAGACGTCACGCACATCAAAATTGTTGTCCAAACCAAATTGAACAAGAGCTGTTTCCGTTGGGTCCCCGATTAGTTTACCATCTGGATCTACCTTAGTATCATTGGCAAAGTTCATAATACGAAGGGTCGTATTTTCGGCACCAAGTTCCGTAGAAGCGTTTTGCAATTGACCGTTTGTATAGACTTTTTCAACAGTCATTTGGTTCATGGTTAAGGTACCAGTCTTATCAGATGCGATAATTTCTGTTGAACCAAGGGTTTCAACGGCTGGCAATTTACGAACAATCGAATTGCGTTTAGCAAGAGTTGTTGTTCCAAGTGACAGGAGAATGGTTACAATGGCAGGCAAACCTTCAGGAATGGCTGCAACGGCAAGCGCAACGGCAACCATCAAGCCTTCAAGAGGCTGTTCACCACGAATGAAGACACTAACCAAGAATGTCACCAAGGCAATAGCGACAATCAGATAAGTCAAGGTCTTAGACAATTGCTCCAAGCTTTGTTTCAGTGGTGTTTGTGATTCGTCCGCATTAGCCAGCATATCGGCAATCTTACCGACCTCAGTATACATACCAGTATTGGTTACAACTCCAGTACCACGACCATAAGTAACGTTAGAGTTTTGGTAACCCATATTCACACGGTCACCAATACCTGCATCAGCTGCAACCGTTTCAGTAATATCCTTTTCAACTGGAACGGATTCACCTGTAAGGGCTGCTTCTTCAATCTTAAGTGAGGCAGCTTCGAGCAAGCGCATATCCGCAGGAACAACATCACCTGCTTCAAGCAAGACGATGTCTCCAGGAACCAATTCGCGTGAATCAATTTCAACGACATGGCCATCACGGAGCACACGAGCCCTAGGACTAGACATGTTTTTGAGAGCTTCAATAGCCGCTTCTGCTTGCCCTTCTTGATACACACCAAAGGCAGCATTCAAAACAACAACGGCTAAAATAATGCAGGCATCCGTCAAACCATGCATACCTTCTGTAATAACAGAAAGGGCGGCAGCGACAAGCAAGATGATGATCATCAAATCTTTAAACTGATCAATGAATTTTGACAAGAGGCTGCGTTTTTCACCTTCATCCAACTCGTTATAGCCATAGGCATCTAAACGTTCCTTGGCTTGTGCAGTGGACAAACCATCAACAGAAGTGTCCAAGTTTTTTAGGACTTCTTCCTCTCCTTGTGTGTAAAACAAGGCTTTATTTTGTTCTTTAGACAAAATAATTTCCTCCTTCTCTATAGGGAAAAATGGCTAACAAGACTCTTTTTATATAAAAAATCATACAAAAAGAGACTTGTTTAATTAAAAACAAGTCTCGCTGTTTAAGAATATGCCGGAAATATAAAATTTCGTAATGACGACATAATCGCAACTGTTAATCAAATCTCATGATTACAGTCACCTGCTACTCCCTTATTTGTACTAAACATTTTATCATAAATTATTCGTTATTCAAGCAAAATGATTCTATTTTTTCAAAAATTAAAACCAAGAGACTTCTAATTCATAATCAGCAAAAACGTCTTCTGTTTCTGGATGTTTCAATTGATAATGAATATCAACTGTCTGTCCATTTGGGTCATGGGCAAATAAACTAGTGTCTGTCAGAAAATGCTGAGTACCAAGCGGTGTCGGAATGTGGACCAAGGCAGGTACTTTAGCAGAAAAACGCATGATGGATTTAGGATTAGAAAAGCGTGTCATTACTAGCTCATCCTGATTCAACTTAATAACCACTTTTTCTTTCTCGGAATTATGATGAACAAGATAGGTATAACCCCCTTTTTCCATAACCTCACAAGTGTGGATTTCTTCGATAATTTCCGTTTGATCGCCTACTTTAATTTTGTTTTTGATTTTAATTTCCATTAATTACTCCTTTTGTTACTATACCTATTTTGACAACTCTAATGCGATACTGACAGCAATCTCAAAAAAAGTCATTAAATCTGTTCCAAGTAAACCACTTGGGTTTGTTTGACAAAGCCGATTTTTTCATACAAACGTTTTGCTCCAATATTGTCATCTTCCACTGCAATTTGGAAGGACTTATCATTTTGTGCAATGAATTGATTTACGACTGATTTAGCCAGATAGCTACCATAGCCTTGGCCACGATAGGCTTCTGCTACGACAAGTCCATAAAGGTAGTTGCTGTTCCCAGATAAATCAACCGTACAAACTCCAATTACTTGACCTTCTTTGAGTAGAATGTAAAGCAGGCCATCAGAGTCCTTCAGTGCCTCTGTAATGTATCTGCGACTTACTTCAATTTTTTCCGCATCAGAAAAGGCTTGGTGGTGAAGTTGAGTAATTTCTTCAAGATAAGAGGGTTCTGCTAAGAGCACCTTAACATCTGAACGGGACTCCAAAACATATGGTGTCCTATCTCTCCCTAACCAGGTTTCCGTTTCTTCATTCTCAATCAAACCCCAATGACTTGCCAAATCAGGATGATGATCGAGAAAAACACGCTCCGTCTGAAAGGTCACTGAGCGAATAGGGTAAGATGCCGTTTCTTCTTTGAAACTCTTAAACAAGGCACGTGCAATGCCCTTACGACGATGATTGGGATGAACTAGGATACTCAGTTCAACATCCTCATCATCCGCATAGACCGTTAATAAGCCAAGTAACTCTCCCTCTTGATAACAGAGGAAAAAAGCCGGCATATCGGGATCAAAATTAAGCATATTGGAGAGATAAGGTTCTCGAAAGGTTTGATCATGGGCTTGGCAGCTAGCAATCAATGCTTTTGCTTCCTTACGTTCTTTATCGGTCAGTTGATTGGTAAATCGAATCACTCTTGTCTCTCCTTTATTAGTCTGACCTTATTTTACCAATTAAAAAGCATTTGGGCAATTCTTACCTAATCTACTTCTTTAAAGAGACAATAATACTTTTATCAGGAAGAACTATGACAAAGCACCTAAATTTTAGTAAAATAGAAGGGAAACTAACTAAACGAAACAGGTAATTATTATGTCTATTAAACTTATTGCTGTTGATATTGATGGAACGCTTCTAAATAGCCAACGTCAAGTTACACCGGAAGTCTTTCAAGCGATTCAAGATGCTAAAGCTGCTGGGGTAAAGGTCGTTATTGCGACTGGTCGCCCTATTCCAGGAGTACTTCCACTTCTTGAAGAGCTTAACCTCAACCAAGACGGAGACTATGTTATCACTTTTAATGGTGGTCTTGTCCAAGAAACTTCTACTGGTAATGAATTGATTCGTGAGACACTCTCATACGAAGACTACCTTGATATTGAGGTTTTGGCTAACAAGCTTGGTGTTCATTCTCACGCTATTACTAAAGATGGTATCTACACAAGTAATCGCAACATTGGACGCTATACAGTTCATGAGTCTACACTTGTTCATATGCCAATTTACTATCGTACACCTGAAGAGGTAGCTGACAAGGAATTCGTTAAGGCCATGTATATCGATGAACCTGAAATTCTTGATGCAGCCATTGCCAAGCTTCCACAGGAATTTTATGACCGCTTTACCATTGTAAAATCAACACCATTTTATCTAGAAATTCTCAAGAAAACAGCCAACAAAGGTATCGCTGTAACCCATCTTGCTGAAAAACTCGGTCTTTCAAAAGAAGAAACAATGGCTATCGGTGATGAAGAAAATGACCGTGCTATGCTTGAAGTCGTTGGCTCTCCTGTTGTTATGGAAAATGGAAATCCAGAATTGAAGAAAATTGCGAAGCACATCACAAAATCAAATGATGAATCTGGTGTCGCTTACGCTATTAGAAAGTGGGTTCTAGAATAATATGTATACCTATAAAACTGGACTCAGTACTTCTGAGCATGATCGCTTTGTGATTGATAGTCCTCAAACCAACTTATTACAAAGTAGCTCATGGGCAAAAATCAAGGATAGTTGGGGCAATGACCGCCTAGGTTTCTATCAAGATGGTAATCTCGTTGCTGTCGCTAGTGTCCTTATTCAGCCACTTCCTCTTGGCTTTTCTATGATTTATATCCCTCGTGGACCTATTATGGACTATCAAAATAAAGAATTGCTCGCCTTTGTTATGGCTTCACTAAAAAAATATGCCAAAACAAAGCGTACCCTCTTTGTGAAATTTGACCCAAGTCTCTTTGTGACTAAAAACTTGATTTCACAAGAAGCTGAAATCCGTAAAGAGACTATGGCAATTGCCAAAGACATCCAAGCTCTTGGCGTTGAATGGACAGGCCTCACTGAAGATATGGCTGAGAATATCCAACCTCGCTTCCAAGCTAATATCCACAAGGAAGATTTCACTGAAGAACAACTCTCTAAAAGTACCAAGCAGGCTGTTCGTACTGCTCGAAACAAGGGGATTTCAGTCCAATTTGGTGGTACTGAACTTCTTGAACAATTCGCATCTTTGATGAAGAAGACAGAGGCCCGTAAGAACATCCACCTTCGTGGTATTGATTATTATGAAAAGTTATTGACTACTTACCCAGAATCTTCTTACATCACACTCTCAACTCTTGATTTACCAGCTCGGCTCAAAGACCTCAACAAGCAACTCGAAAAGAACATTGCTGATGCAGCCAAATTCACTGAAAAAACTAAACCAGGAAAAATCGAGAACAATAAACAAGAGCACAAAAGACTTAAAGAAGAAATTGACTTTCTTCAAGAAAAAGTTGATGCTGGAAATAAGACGGTCCCACTCTCTAGTACACTCGTTCTTGAATTTGGCAAGACGTCTGAGAATATCTATGCAGGAATGGATGAAGACTACCGTCGTTATCAACCGGCTATCCTGACATGGTATGAAACAGCTAATCACGCTTTTGAGCGTGGTGCTGAGTGGCAAAACATGGGAGGAATTGAAAATTCACTTGATGGTGGCTTGTATAATTTCAAGTCCAAATTTAACCCACGTATTGAACAATTCATTGGAGAATTCAACCTTCCAGTGAGTCCTTTATATGGATTGGCCAATTTTGCCTATAAAGTCCGTAAGAAATTACGGAGCAAACATTAATAATATATAAAATGAGACTCCATCTTGGAAGTCTCATTTTTTGATGATAACTTAGTCTTTATCAGGAATAACCTTAAATAAATAATAGGTGATGAAGACCGTCAGGCAAAAGAGTCCGATTTTCACCAAAAAGATAGGTGCAAAAAAGATGGAAATTCCCATCAAAACATAGATTTGGATGAGAATCTTTTTCTTTCGTTCTTTGGCAATTGATTTGGTTTCTCGAAAATCAGCTACATAACTTTGATATAATTTAGTATGATATAACCATTTCTCAAAACGTTTGGAACTTCTAGCAAAGCAAGCAATGGCTAAAAGTAGAAAAGGTGTTGTGGGTAAGATAGGAAGAGGAATCCCAAGAATTCCCAAACCGAGCGAGACAAACCCTAACGAGAGATAAATTACTTTCATAAATACATTCCTTTTAAAAAGCTGCACTAAAGGCATTAGTGCAGCTCTTCTGCTATTTTTAAATGTCTGTCAGTGGAGTCGCTGTGTCTGGTGAGGTATCATAAACTTTAAAGTCTGTTCCAACACCAAAGTCAGCACGTGCCAACTGATTTTCCATCGTCATGTGGGCCAACTCCTTGATATTATTTTCTTTGGAAAGGTGACCCAAGTAGATCTTTTTAGTTTTATTACCGATGGTACGAATCATAGCATCCGCTCCATCTTCATTACACAAGTGACCTTGATCAGAGAGGATACGTTGCTTAGTTGACCAAGGATAAGAACCTGCCCTAAGGATTTCAATATCATGATTGGACTCAATCAGATAACCATCAGCATTTTCAATAATACCTGCCATGCGATCAGAAACATAACCCGTATCCGTCAACATGACGAAACTCTTTCCATCTTTCATAAAGCGATAGAACTGTGGATCAATAGCATCGTGACTAACTCCAAAAGACTCAATATCAATGTCTCCAAAGGTTAGAAGCTTATCACGAGAAAAAACATGTTTCTGGCTATTTTCAATCTTGCCAAGCATATTCTTACTATCCATAATTTGCCAGGTTTTCTCATTGGCGTAGATATCCATGCCATATTTACGAGCTAAAACACCTACACCATGGATATGGTCCTTGTGTTCATGTGTTACTAAGATGGCATCAAGATCACTTGGATCACGATCAATCTCTGCTAGCAAACTTGTAATCTTTTTTCCTGATAAACCAGCATCCACTAAAATCTTCTTTTCGGGAGTTTCCAAATAAAAGGAATTCCCGGTTGAGCCTGAAGCCAAAATACTGTATTTAAACCCTAAATCTGAGGTCATTTCTACTACATCTCCCATTCATCAACCATCATGGCATCCTTGTCATATGGAAGCACAATTGTAAAAGTTGACCCCTTACCATACTCACTCTTAGCCCAAATGAAGCCATGATGTTGTTTAACAATTTCTTTTGCAATCGACAAGCCAAGTCCTGTTCCACCTTGAGCACGACTTCTGGCCTTATCAACGCGGTAAAAACGGTCAAAAATCAGAGGTAGATCTTTTTTAGGAATCCCTAAACCTTGGTCGGAAATAGAAACAATCAACTGAGAGTCCGTCGTTTTCATAGATACTGTAATTCGCCCACCATCAGGAGAATACTTGATGGCATTATTAAGTATATTATCTACGACCTGAGTCATCTTATCAGTATCAATCTCCACCCAAATAGAGTTTACTGAGTAATCTCTAATGATTTCATAAAACTTACCTGGGTTAGTTTCTTGACTCTTAATTTGATCAAAACGATTCAAGATATAGGTCATAAAGGCTGTAAAGTTTGTCATTTCGACATCAAGCTGTGTGCTTTTATTGTCAATTCGAGACAATGCCAAGAGGTCAGAAATCATACGCATCATGCGGTTGGTCTCATCTAAAGAAACTTTAATAAAGTTTGGAGCAATCTCTTCGTGAAGAGCACCATCATCAAGCGCTTCAAGATAGGATTTTACTGAAGTCAAAGGTGTCCGCAATTCGTGACTAACATTTGATACGAAGAGACGACGTTCACGCTCTTCTTTTTCCTGTTCAGTGGCATCATGAAGGACGGCTACCAGACCTGAAATAAAACCAGATTCCTTACGAATTAGTGCAAAATTAACACGTAGCGTCACAAATTCATCATTAGCATCTCGACGCGACAGATGGATTTCGGGTGTCTTAGACAACAATTCACTATAAGTATAGGGATTCTCACCATCTAGTAAATCCAAAATCGACATCTGAATCGCACTCTCGCGATCTAAATTCAACAAGCGTTGAGCAGTGCTATTAATCATGGTAATCTGACCACGGCGATTGGTCGCAATAACCCCGTCACTCATGTACGAAAGGACAGATGATAAGCGGTTTTTTTCCTGAGCAAGATTTTCATGTGTCAAACGAAAGACGTCCGACAAATCATTCAAGCAATTTGCTAGCTCTAAAAGCTCTGAATCTCCCTTTATGCGTAATTTTTCATTATAATTACCTGCCATAAGGGACTTGACTCTCTTAGTCAACTTTCGGATATTTTTGGATTGTCGATAATCACGATAAGCTAAAAAAATAAAATAGAAAGCAACAAAGAGGAGCGTAAAGAGTAAGGCTAGTTCAAAGCTTGTAATATTTAAGCCAATGCTAGTCATAATTCTTCATGTAATAGCCGACACCACGACGCGTCAAGATATATTCAGGACGGCTAGGTGTATCTTCAATCTTTTCACGCAGACGACGAATAGTTACGTCCACAGTACGAACATCCCCAAAATAGTCGTAACCCCAAACAGTTTCAAGCAAATGTTCACGCGTCATAACTTGTCCCATATGAGTTGCCAAATGGAAGAGCAACTCAAATTCACGGTGAGTCAACTCAACTTCGTTTCCACGTTTTTTAGCGACAAAGGCATCCGGAACAATAATCAACTCACCAATTGAAATTTCCTGCTTACCAGAGTTAGAGCTCTCTTCTACTGCAGTTTCAATAGTTTCTGTACGACGCAAGTGGGCTTTAATACGTGCCAACAATTCACGGTTAGAAAATGGTTTCGTCACATAGTCGTCTGCTCCAATTTCTAATCCGATAACTTTATCAAACTCACTATCTTTAGCTGAAAGCATAATAATCGGTGTGTGGCTCGTTTTGCGGATTTCCTTGGCTACTTCCAAGCCATCCAGTTCAGGCAACATCAAGTCCAGGATAACCAAGTCTGGTTTTTCAGCTTCAAATTGTTCTAAAGCTTCTCGACCATCAAAGGCCGTAACCACTTCATAACCCTCCTTAGTAAGGTTAAACTTGATAATATCCGATATTGGTCTTTCATCATCAACAACTAGAATTTTTTTCATATAAACACCTCATCGGTTTTCTTAAGTCATTCAATTTAGTAAAGACAAAAACTTTACGTATCAAAGGTATTATACCAAAAAATAGGTCAAGGACCAAGTTTCTACTATAGTTATTGAGCTGATAGACAAGCTTTCTTTGTTTTTTGAGATAGCTTTGCTATGTGTAATCGTTTAAAAGACGAACACTATGATTGAATTTTCAAACATTTTTGACATTTTACTATATCTATAGTAAAATACACTCTTGTTGTTACATATATTAATGTAAAATTTTAGGAGGCTCTTATGGCACTTATCGAATTTAAAAATGTCAATAAATATTACGGAGACTATCATGCACTTCGTGACATCAATCTAGAAATTGAAAAAGGACAAGTTGTGGTTCTATTGGGACCTTCTGGGTCTGGGAAATCTACCCTTATCCGTACAATCAACGCCTTGGAATCCATTGACAACGGTACCCTAATCGTTAATGGACATAATGTGACGGAAGCTTCTGCCAAAGATTTGGTAGAATTGCGTAAGGAAGCAGGTATGGTTTTCCAACACTTTAACCTCTACCCACACAAAACCGTTCTTGAAAATGTCACTTTGGCACCTATCAAAGTTCTCGGAATCAGTAAGGCAGAAGCTGAAAAGACTGCTGAAAAATTCCTTCGCTACGTTAACATGTGGGACAAGAAAGATTCTTACCCTGGTATGCTTTCTGGTGGGCAAAAACAACGTATCGCTATTGCCCGTGGTCTTGCCATGAATCCTGAGCTCTTGCTCTTTGACGAGCCAACGTCAGCCCTTGACCCAGAGACTATTGGTGACGTGCTTGCGGTTATGCAAAACCTTGCCAAAGGTGGTATGAATATGGTTGTCGTAACCCACGAAATGGGCTTCGCTCGTAGCGTGGCTGACCGTATCATTTTCATGGCTGAAGGTCAAGTCCTTGTAGACACTACGGATGTGGATGGTTTCTTCGACAATCCAACTGAACCTCGTGCAGTTCAATTCCTTTCTAAGATTATCGACCACAACTCTGATCGTGTCCAAGTCGATGCCTAAGGAGGGCTTATGTTAATCAAGAAACTTAGTCGCATTTTAGCTATCTCTGCTTTAGCTTTTGTAGCAGTTCTCCTCTGGAACACTAAAAGTAGTCAGGCAGATGAAAGCAGTAAACTACTCAATAGTGCTGCAATTCAAAAAATTGTCAAAAAAGGAACTCTAAACGTTGGTGTCAAACAGGATGTCCCAAACTTTGGTTACTACTCAGCCAAAACCAATACCTATCAAGGTATGGAAATTGATCTTGCTAAGAAAATCGCCAAAGAACTTAAGGTTAAGGTGAATTTTACAGCCGTTACCCCACAAACTCGTGAAGCCCTTATGGATAACGGGACTATTGACATGCTTATCGCTACTTATACCATTACAGATGAGCGTAAGGCTTCATATGCCATGTCAAATCCATACTACTACGACCAAATCGGCTTCCTTGTTCAAACTAAATCTGGCTACAAGAAACTTTCTGATCTAAACGGTAAAACTATTGGAGTATCTCAAGGGTCATCTGCCAAAGCTGCTGTTGAAGAGTACGCTTCAGCTAATAACCTTAAGTTTGACTACGTTCAACTTGGATCTTATCCTGAGTTAGCCGTATCACTCTATGCTTACCGTATTGACGCCTTTGCTGGTGATAAATCAATCTTGTCAGGTTACGAAAGTGATAAAACCAAGATCCTTGATGAAGGTTTCAAAACACAAGAGTACGGTATCGCTTCAAGCAAGTCTAACCAAGAGCTGATTGATTATACCAACGATTTGATTGCTAAATGGCAAAAAGATGGTAGCCTTCAAAAACTCTACGATAAGTATCACTTGAAACCAGCTAAGGCTGAAGATAAATAGAAAGGAGTCCTGAATTTATGTATCTTTTAACTGAAACGGCTAGTCCTTTCGCTCTTGAACGTTGGGCTGCTTTCTTCGCTAACTTTGGTCAGTTTGCCAAAGGTTTCTTCTATACCCTCGGTATTTCAATCGGTGCCTTGATTGTAGCTCTTCTTCTTGGACTCATCTTTGGAGCTATGAGCTCTACTCACAACAAGGTCCTCCGTGGCATTTCACGTGTTTATGTCGAAATCTTCCAAAACACACCCTTACTTGTGCAATTCGTGGTTGTCTTCTATGGGATTTCAATATTGACTGATGGTCATGTCATGATCCCAATTTCATTGACAGCTATCCTTTGTGTAGGGGTCTACACAGGAGCTTATATCTCTGAAATTATTCGTACAGGTATCGAGGCAGTTCCTAAAGGTCAAACCGAAGCAGCTTTGTCTCAAGGATTCACCTACGCTGATACTATGCGTATCATCATCTTGCCTCAAGCCGTGCGTACTATCTTGCCACCATTGACCAACCAAGTGGTTAACTTGATTAAAAATACTTCAACAGTTGCCATCATCTCTGGGGCGGATATCATGTTCACGGCTAAGGCTTGGGCTTATGATACCACTAACTATGTGCCGGCCTTTGCTGGGGCTGCTTTCCTCTACTTTATCATGTGTTTCCCTCTAGCTACCTGGGCACGTCGTAAAGAAGAAGAGAATAAGAAAGCTTACTAAGGAGGTCCACTATGTCAGAAGTTTTATCAGCTACTAACCTTAAATTCTTAGCACAAGGGATGTGGACGACCCTTTACTTGTCTTTCTTCATCATCGTGCTATCTACCTTGTTCGGAACAATTCTGGCGGTGATGCGTAACGGAAAGAATCCTATTCTTCGTTGGATCGCTTCCATTTACGTTGAGTTCGTCCGTAACGTTCCTAACTTGCTTTGGATTTTCATTATCTTCTTGGTCTTCCAGCTTAAGTCAACTGCGGCAGGGATTACCTCTTTCACGGTCTTCACTTCAGCTGCCTTGGCGGAAATCATTCGTGGAGGACTGAACTCTATCGACCATGGCCAAACGGAAGCCGGCTTGTCTCAAGGATTTAACAACAAACAAATCTTTATTTACATCATCTTCCCACAGGCTATTCGTAAGATGTTGCCATCTATCATTTCTCAATTCGTAACAGTTATCAAGGATACTTCTTTCCTTTACTCTGTTATCGCCTTACAAGAATTGTTTGGTAAGAGTCAAATTTTGATGGGTGGGTACTACGAACCTAGTCAAATCTTTACCTTATACGGTATTGTGGCTTTAGCTTATTTCGTGGTTAACTTTGCTATTTCTAGCTACTCTCGCTACCTCTCTAAACAATGGGAGCAAGCTAGTGAATAAAACAGAAACTCACCTACGGGTGGGTTTCTTGTTTTGCTCATATTTTTATCAAAAAAATGATTAATTATTTAGTAAAAACCGAACATTTTGAAAGAATATTCGGAATTTTTTGACTTTCGCCTTTACTTATGCTAGAATTTAATACATGTTAGAAAAGCTAACAAGTAAATCCATTATAGGAGGCTCTTATGGCACTTATCGAATTTAAAAATGTCAATAAATATTACGGAGACTATCATGCACTTCGTGACATCAATCTAGAAATTGAAAAAGGACAAGTTGTGGTTCTATTGGGACCTTCTGGGTCTGGGAAATCTACCCTTATCCGTACAATCAACGCCTTGGAATCCATTGACAACGGTACCCTAATCGTTAATGGACATAATGTGACGGAAGCTTCTGCCAAAGATTTGGTAGAATTGCGTAAGGAAGCAGGTATGGTTTTCCAACACTTTAACCTCTACCCACACAAAACCGTTCTTGAAAATGTCACTTTGGCACCTATCAAAGTTCTCGGAATCAGTAAGGCAGAAGCTGAAAAGACTGCTGAAAAATTCCTTCGCTACGTTAACATGTGGGACAAGAAAGATTCTTACCCTGGTATGCTTTCTGGTGGGCAAAAACAACGTATCGCTATTGCCCGTGGTCTTGCCATGAATCCTGAGCTCTTGCTCTTTGACGAGCCAACGTCAGCCCTTGACCCAGAGACTATTGGTGACGTGCTTGCGGTTATGCAAAACCTTGCCAAAGGTGGTATGAATATGGTTGTCGTAACCCACGAAATGGGCTTCGCTCGTAGCGTGGCTGACCGTATCATTTTCATGGCTGAAGGTCAAGTCCTTGTAGACACTACGGATGTGGATGGTTTCTTCGACAATCCAACTGAACCTCGTGCAGTTCAATTCCTTTCTAAGATTATCGACCACAACTCTGATCGTGTCCAAGTCGATGCCTAAGGAGGTGCCTATGATTTTCAAAAAAATCTTACGTTACCTAACAGTCGTAAGCTTGGTGATTGCTAGTGTCTTTCTGCTCTCAAGTCACAAGATTGAGGCAGAACACACTAGCAAACTCCTAGATAGTAAGTCCATTCAAAAAGTCGTTAATCAAGGAACACTTAATGTTGGTGTAAAACAAGACGTTCCTAACTTTGGTTACTATTCTGCTAAGACCAATAGCTACGAAGGTATGGAAGTTGATCTTGCTAAAAAGATTGCTGATGAGTTAAAAGTGAAAGTAAATTACATCCCTGTAACGACGCAAACCCGTGAACCTCTTATGGATAACGGTACTATCGACTTACTCATCGGTACCTACACCATTAATGACGAACGTAAGGCATCTTATGCCATCTCAGATCCTTACTACCATGATCAGATTGGTTTCTTAGTCCTAAAAAATTCAGATATTAATAAAATCTCAGATTTGAATGGTAAGACTATCGGGGTTTCTCAAGGGGCGTCAACTAAGGCTGCCTTACAAGAATATGCCTCAGCCCACAATCTTAAGTTCAACTACGTTCAACTCGGTTCTTTCCCAGAATTGGCTGTATCACTTTACGCTCACCGTGTAAATGCCTTCTCAGTTGATAAATCTATCCTTTCTGGCTATGAAAGCAAGAAGACTAAAACATTGAACGAAGGTTTCAAAACACAAGAGTACGGCATCGCCTCAAGTAAGTCTAACCAAGAGCTGATTGATTATACCAACGATTTGATTGCTAAATGGCAAA